>Ga0209573_1001696_pt1 | contig 31981 bp, 31 predicted proteins | sample TNRBio252014_DNA_FD_185870 | JGI IMG/M metagenome (GOLD analysis project Ga0209573, IMG submission 185870) | Wastewater treatment Type I Accumulibacter community from EBPR Bioreactor in Madison, WI, USA - TNR Reactor_6/25/2014_ DNA (SPAdes)... | ecosystem: Engineered > Bioreactor > EBPR >...
GGTCCCCTCGGCCCGCAGCATCGCCGTCATCCGCCGCGAGCCCCGAGATGCCTCTTGGGGAACGGCCAAGCCATGAACAGCGCGTCGATCCGCCGCATCGTCGCCGCATCGATCTTCCGTCTCGGCTTCCTCATCATCGTCTCCGTCTACCACGACGGAGCCGGCACAGATCCAATCAAGCCCATGGTCTCAAAACCGGGGTCCACTTCAGTACCGTCGTTCGGTGTTGGCGTGGACGAGTCAGGCATCGAGGTCAGCCTGTAGCGCTTTGGCGGTTTGGTAGAGGGTCCCGCGCATTTTCGCCCGGAAGAAATCGTCGGGCTCGAAGGGCAGCCGGCGAAGCCGAAGAGGACCTCGCGAAACAGCCACACGCCGCCGTCACAGGACCGGAAGCCGGGCGGTGGCGACAAGGAGAGCAAGCCGCGCCCGTCGCGGCCGCGCGTTGCAGACCGCGGTCAAGGCATGGCGGACGACGCTCTTCGTCTTCCACGATGACCCCGACGTGCCCGCGACCACCACCACCGGCGACCGGGAAATCGGCCCGCAGGTGGTGTTCCGCAAGGTCACCGACGGCGTCCGCTCGAACTGGGGCGCCCAGATCCACGCCGGCTGCCGCTCTATCACCGCCCCCCCCGCCTCCCCGGCCAAACCGCCCTGCACTCCATCGGCCAGATCCTCGCCGGAACCTTCGAGCAAACCTTCCCAGCCTGAGCGGCCAGGACGGTGAGCAAATACCGCAACATCCGCCGGCGCGCCCGGACGGCAATCTCGATCCGGCGAAAATGCGAAAGCTCGGGATGGTCCGACGATTTCGCCCGCTCCATCCTCGGCCAAATGCGATAGCTCTGGGGAATTCGGATCAAGGCGTTGTCGGCGGCGCCCGATCCGGCTAACGTGCCCGCTTCGCCGGCACGGCCCAACCCCGCAGCCGAGCCGGCGAAGCGCGGAGGGGTGCCGGAGTGGCCGATCGGGGCGGTCTCGAAAACCGTTGTACCCTGCGAAGGGTACCGTGGGTTCGAATCCCACCCCCTCCGCCAGTCGCTCCACCCAAACCGCTCTCCGCACTCTGACCGGCGCGAAAAATCCGCGTTGTTTCAAATGCCTTTAGCCCGGCACCCGGGTACCCCACCTCCTGTTAAACCGCCCCTAATGTTCTCTCTTTAGCCCCGTTCTCCGCCGGCTGGGAACTGCGCCATTTCAGTACCCACAGACGATGCCCAGCACCCTCAAAGGCTTAGCCGCCTTGGTGCCTGGGTACTTTTTGAAAGCGCGATTGGCAGGCGATACGTTCTGCAAACGTTCCAAGCCGGCTGCTCCTCCAACGCGTTCACGGACCCGCTCACAGCATGTAAAATGCCGCCATGGCAGGGGCAGGAGCGTGAGTCTACCGAGAGCGGCAACGACTGGCTTTTGGCCATCAGCCCCGCTCTCTTCGCCCATCGGTGCCCGCCACGGCCGGTTTTGTCACTCGGAGTTAGCGCTTAGTCCGATGGTTTATCCCAGTTGCGTCGTTTCGAGGCTTGGTTATGCTGGCGTCTGCAATGGTGCCCACAGCGCCGAAACACGGTAGATGGGGTAACAGGCGATAGCGACGTCAAGACGACCATGATCCATACCCATGTCCCCAATCGCTTCCCTCCGGGGTACGCAGTCCGGTCGATGGGCTATGACGCTATTCATTGAGGATCTTATATCGATCCGCATAACAATCCATGATAACATGCACCAGTCGGCGCATGTAAAGGTTTCTAAAGGGATTATTGTACCCATGTTCGCCGTCTCCACGGCGAGTTATGCGGACCCGAAACTCGTGCCCCGCATCTTATGCGGATCAATCTAATCATTGTTGGGCGTCGGATGGAACCGCTCCATGTCTGGGACATCGGCGGAGCGGACTGATGTACGTCAATACGTCGAAGCCGGCAAGCTTGCATAGTACGGGAATGATCAGTGGCACGTGGTGCTCAAAGCGGGGCCCGAATCATCAGTGCAGTTGTTCTTGTCGATTGATCGCGAGCGTGATCGCTTCCATCACAAGGAGAGCGAGATGAATCAGATGCCGATTGTGTGGAAGCGTCTCGTCAAGGGCGGCGAGACCTGTACGCGTTGTGGGGATACGGGCCGCGAACTCGACGCGGCGGTGGCGAAGCTCGCAGCCTCGCTGCGACCGCTGGGCATCGAGCCTGTGCTCGAAACGCAGGAAATCGACGAAGAGGCGTTCAAGGCCAATCCATCGGAGTCCAACCGCGTGTGGATTGCGGGGAAACCCATCGAGGAGTGGCTCGAGGCCAACGTCGGCATGAGTCGCTGCTGCTCCGTGTGCGGCGACTCGGATTGCCGCACGCTCGAAGTCGGCGGTCGCACCTACGAGACGATTCCGGAAGAGCAGTTCATCAGAGCCGGCCTCATGGCCGGTAGCCAGATCATGGCGTTGGGATCGTCGCGGGACAAAGGCGCAACGTCATGCTGCAGCAGCACCTCCGCAGCCGCGCCGTGTGCGCCAACCCCAGAGCGAGCGAAGGTTGGTTCCTGCAGCTGATCAGACTGGCAGTAGTTCTCATAGGGCCGGTGCGCGGCACGCCGCCCAACAACCGCATGCACCTGACCGGCTACAGCGGCCTTCGCCCGCTTCCGCCGGCAGGTGATGCGGAACGTTAGAGAATAGCCCGGATTGCGTTGATGCGCCGCTTGCTGCTCGCTTCCGCTCCTCCCCCGATTGCAGGCGCTATTGGCGTCGCTTTCCGCCAACCCCGATGTCTCCTCATGGCGCGTCTCGTAGGTTCGGGGTGGTCGCTTTCCGGCGTCTGACACGCGGCCGCAATCGGGTCCGCGGCGGCGCCTTAAGTTGATGCGCGGCGCGAATTCGCTGTCGGGAAGTCCAGCGCCTACTTCGCGACGAGGCGTTGACGCTGCTCGTCCCAGGCGCTGGGCAGCGCCTGGGTGAGATCTTTGAGCTGCATGCCCTTCGACTGCCGGCCGTCGAGGATGGCCTCGACGATGTCGGGAGCGAGTAAGGTCAGCCGGAGCAGCCGCGTGATGAAGCTGCGCGTCACCCCTTCCGCCTCAGCCAGTTCGCCAGCCGATCGATATCGCCGCTCCTCCAGCAGCCGCTTCCACCGATGCGCCCGCACGATGGCGCGGATCAGCGCCTCGTCGGGCCGCAGCCGCGCCGGGGACCAGGCATCGCCGCCGTCGGGGGCGACGATCGCCTTGCGGCCGCCTCGACGGACGAAGGCCATCGGGATACGCACGGTGATCGTCGCGCCGTCGAACTGCCAGTCGGGCTTTGCCGATTTGCGATTCCCGCTCATGCCGCGTGCGCCTTCGCATCCGTGGTGCGGAGCTGCTCTACCAGCGTCTGCAAGCGCTCGGCGCGCAGCCGCACCGCCATGTGGTCCTCCGCCACGTCGATCCGCTCGATCAGTAGCCGGACGATGCGCGCCTGCTCTGCCGGGAACAGCCCATCCCACAGCGGCGCGAACTCGGTGATGCAGGCCACCACCTCACGCTCGGGGACAGAAGGTTCACCATCCGGATTGGCCGCCGCCCAGGTCCTGGCGACGATCTCGGGCGTTTGCAGCAGATGGCGCACCTGGGCGACGACGGCCTCTTCGATCTCCGCCGCCGGCACGCTGCGCACCGCGCAGTCGCCGTGGCCATTCCTAATCGCGTCCGTTGCCACGTAGTAGCGGTAGAGCCTGCCGGCTTTGCGGGTGTGCGACGGCGTCATCGCATGGCCGCCAGGGGCAAAGATCAGGCCCTTGAGCAGGGCCGGCGTCTGCGCCCGGGTGAGGTTGCCGCGCCGGCGGGCGTTGCCATCGAGAACGCCGTGCACCTTGTCCCAGATCGCTTGCTCGACGATCGCCGGATGCTCGCCCGGATGGCTCACCCCCTTGTGCACCGCCTCGCCGAGATAGACGCGATTGTTCAGGATCTTGTAGATGGAACCCTTGTCGATCGGCTTGCCCGACCGATGCTTGCCGTCCTGGGTGACCCAGGACTTTGTCCGATGCCCGGCCGATCGCAGCTTGTGCGCCAGCTCGGTCGCCGAGCCCAGCTGCAGGAACCGGGAGAAGATCAGCCGCACCAGCGCGGCCTCACTCTCGTTCACCACCAGCCTGCGCTCGCGCACGTCGTAGCCCAGTGGCGGGATGCCGCCCATCCACATGCCCTTGCGGCGCGAGGCGGCGAACTTGTCGCGGATGCGCTCGCCGATTACCTCGCGTTCGAACTGGGCAAAACTGAGCAGGATGTTCAGCGTCAGCCGGCCCATCGAGCTGGTGGTGTTGAACGCTTGTGTGACCGAGACGAAGGAGACGTTGTGGCGTTCGAAGATCTCGACGATGCGGGCGAAGTCGCCGAGCGCCCGCGACAGACGATCGACCTTGTAGACGACGACCACGTCGATGCGCCCGGCCTCGACGTCGCGCAGCAATCGCTGCAGGCCCGGACGCTCCATGCTGCCACCGGAGAAGCCGCCGTCGTCATAACGGTCGGGTACCAGCGTCCAGCCCTCGTGCTTCTGGCTCTCGATGTAGGCGAGCGCCGCCTCGCGCTGGGCGTCGAGGCTGTTGAACTGCATTTCCAGGCCCTCTTCCGAGGACTTGCGCGTGTAGACGGCACAGCGCAGCTTGCGAACAGGCGCTTTCATTTGGCGGAATAGTTCCGAACGCTGAAGAAGAGTGGGCCATTCCAGCGGGTGCCGGTGATGGCGCGAGCGATCGCCGACAGCGACTTGTACGGCCGGCCCTGATACTCGTAGCCATCGACGAGCACGGTTGCGGTGTGCTCGACGCCCTTCCACTCGCGGATCAGCCGGGTGCCGGCGATCGGCCGGTCGCCCTTGCGCACCGCCTGCTTCCCCTTGAGCCGCGCCTCTTCCTCGGCGATCAGCCGGTCGAGCTTCGCCTCCGCCCGCGCCGAGAGTCCGCCGTAGGCCAGCTCCTGGATACGGTAGGCGAGCCGCTTGACCAGGAAGTCGCGATTGAACGACGGCGGCTCGCGATCGTAGAGCTCTTTCCACAACTGCTTCAGCTCCGCCGTGGTCTTGCCCGGCAGCGCCGCCAGCTGCGCCAACACATTGTTACTCATCGCTTTTCTCTGCTTCGACGTTTCCTCTCATGGACGCTCTGCCGGGCGGAGAAGTCCAGGGAAGTCTCTCGGCGGTGCTCGCGCTCCGCCGCCCGCTTCGCCCGCAGGCGCAGCAAGCCTGCGGCGAGGATCTCGGCGACCTCGCGCAGCCGCTCGTCGGCGGTCATGCGATCGGGAGCGAGCGCATTGTGCATTGCGAACGGTGATCCTTGTCGGTGCCCGACACGGCCGCCGCCCGGCGACAACGTTGGGTCGCCGGCGGACCGAGCGGAGCTGAAGTCGAATCGAAGGGAGGCAGAACCGCCTGCAATGCGTGGTGCGACGCGCGCAAACGCAAGGCGGACGTAGGCTCCTCAATATCAGACTTTATTCCTAAGATCAAGCGATGGTAAACAGATCGAACGATCGGGGTGGAGTGCGCCTAGGACACGCTTCGGTGACCCCGCGCCGCCCGCGGGCCCGCCGCGGCGCAAACCCCTGCAACCGGCCCGGTCACCGTGCTCCGCGCTGTCGCCGCTCCCAGCGATCGCCACGCCGATCACGCTTTGCCGGCTCTGCTGCCACGGCCCCACAGAATTCTTTGGAAACTCGACCATGATCGCAGACCAACACGCCCGGCCGTGAGGATCGTTGATGACCGACATCAATGGCCGTCCGCCGAGCCGCAAGCCTCGTTCCGGCCCTTCCTTCGCCGCGACCACCGAGCAGTTGAACGGGCGCATCGAAGAAGTCGCCAAACGACTGCTGGGCGAGCCCAACCGGGATCTGTCGACGCGCTCCCAGCTGCGATTCGGCCGCAACGGCAGCGTCGCCGTCGAGCTCGACGGCACCAAGCGTGGGCAGTGGTATGACCACGAGAACAAGCTCGGCGGCGACGCGCTCGACTTGGTCAGCCGCTGCACCGGCCTGTCCGGCCGCGCCGCGGCCGAGCGGGCCGCAACCGAGTTCGGCATTGCCGCCGAGCAACCATCACGGCCGAAGCACCAGCGCATCGTCGCCACCTACGACTACCGCGACGAGACCGGAGCGTTGCTGTTCCAGGTGGTGCGGTACGCGCCGAAGACCTTCCGTCAGCGCCGTCCGGACGGCAGCGGTGGCTGGAGCTGGCGGGTCAAGGGCGTCCGCCAGGTCCCCTACCGGCTGCCGGAGCTGGCTGAGCGCGACGCGCCGGTGTTCGTCGTCGAGGGCGAGAAGGACGCCGACCGGCTGGCGAGCCTGGGGCTGGTCGCCACCTGCAACGCCGGCGGTGCCAACAAATGGCCGGACGCGCTCAATCGATTCTTCGAGGGGCGCACGGTCTACATTCTGCCCGACAACGACGCCGCAGGTCGCAGTCATGCAGAGAAGGTCGCCGCCGCGCTCTACGGCATCGCCGATGCCATCCACATCGTCGACTTGGTCGACTTGCCGCCCAGCGGTGACGTCTCCGACTGGCTCGACACCGGCGGCGATGGGGAGCGCCTGATCGAGCTGTGCAAGGCGGCGCCGCTGTGGCAGCCGGACGAAAGCGATGCGTTCACCGACGTCCCGAGCGACGTCCTGGTTCCGTATTGTGATGAAGCGCTGACGCTGGCGTTCTCCGAGCGGCATGCTGATGATCTGCGTTACTGCGAGGTCTTCGGGCGCTGGTTCGAATGGCGGGCTGGGCGCTGGCGCGAGGACGTCAAGCGACGGGTGTTCACCCGTGCCCGCCGGCTGTGCCGGGACCATTGCGCGACGGCGCTGCGTGGCATCGACGGCGAGAAGGCAGCGGCGCGCATCGGCGCCGGCATCGCCAGTGCCAAGACGGTGGCCGCGGTCGTCAACCTGGCGCGCGCCGACGTCCGGCACGCGACGGCCCCCGAGGACTGGGATGCCGATCCGTGGGCCCTGAACACGCCCGGAGGCATCGTCGATCTGCGCAGCGGCCGGATGTCTCCGCACGACCGGGCGGTGCTCTGCTCGAAGATCACGGCGGTCGCGCCGACGGAAGCAGATTGTCCACGCTGGCGACAATTTCTCCACGAGGTCACCGACGGCGATCGAGGGTTGCAGCAATTCCTCGCGCGCGTCGCGGGATATGGGCTGACGGGGAGTACCCGCGAGCATGCGTTGTTCTTCCTCTACGGCACCGGCGCCAACGGCAAGGGCACCTTCCTCAACACGCTGACCGGCATCCTCGGCGACTATGCGCAGATCGCCGGCATGGACACCTTCACCGAGAGCCAGACCGACCGGCATCCGGCCGAACTCGCCATGCTGCGCGGCGCGCGCATCGTCGCCGCCCAGGAGACCGACGAGGGACGGCGCTGGGCGGAAAGCCGGATCAAGGCGCTGACCGGCGGCGATCCGATCACCGCGCGGTTCATGCGCCAGGACTTCTTCACCTACACCCCGCAGTTCAAGCTGCTGATCGCCGGCAACCACAAGCCGGGATTGCGCAACATCGACGAGGCGATCCGCCGGCGCTTCCATCTGTTGCCGTTCACCGTGCGCATTCCGCCCGAGCGACGCGACCCGCAGTTGTTCGAGACCCTCAGGCAGGAATGGCCGGCGATCCTCGGCTGGGCGATCCGCGGCTGCCTGCAGTGGCTGTCGCAAGGGCTGAGCCCGCCCGGCACCGTCGTCGAGGCGACCGCCGAGTACTTCGACGACGAGGACAGCTTCGGCCGCTGGCTCGACGAGGCGTGCGTCCGGGATGCGATGGCGCACGAGACGACGCGCGAGCTCTACGCCGCCTGGAGCGCCTGGGCACAGCGGGCTGGTCTCACCGCCGGCAGCGAGCCAAAGTTCCGCGGCGCTCTCAAGGCACGCGGGTTCGAGTCGAAGCGTCTGCCGGGCCCGAACATCAGCGGTTTCCTCGGCATCAGGCTACAGCGGAGAGATTACACGGACGATCCTCGTTGGGGCGGCTGAGCCCCTCAAGGGGACACCCGGTGGATCGGGATGTCCGCGAGCTGCGCCGGTTCCGGAGGTGTAGGGAGGGATTCATATTATCGACGCCTCGCGCGCGTACCCGCGTGACGCCGATATAGGCCAGCACCTCCCTGCACCTCCGGAACATTGAAAATGCTGGGCTTTTTCCAAGCCAGAACGACGAGGCCGGCTGCCTCGGTATCCGCCTGCACCGCCGGGACTACACTGATGATCCGCGCTATGGCGGCTGAACCGCATCTGTGGAGGTGCGGGGAGGTACTGCAGGTTATCTGCGTCACGCGCGCGTACGCACACACATGTGACGTGGATATATGGACACACCTCCATGCACCTCCACGTCCTTCAGTTCGAACGGCTTTTCAGCACGAACAGGAGCTTTGCCATGACCCGGACGACGCCGCAGCAGACGTCGGCGAGCACAAGGCCGTCGAAACCACGCCGCCAAACGACAGCAACTGCAGCGCTTCCGGTGCTGCATCGCTCCGGCGATCTGCTGGTGCCGGTCTACGAGGCCGATCCAGACGGTCGTCCGGTGGTGCATCATCGCGTCGTCGACACGCTGGGCCGGATGCTGAAGGCGGGAACGATCAGTGCCGGCATGCACGATGCGGCAAGAGACTTCCAGGCCAACTTCACCATCGCCCGCTACGAGCCGATGGTTTGCGTGCCGGTCGACCGCATCCCCGGCGGCGGCAACCGCGGCGACCTCACCGACCGGCAGCTCGATGCACGGCGCCGGGTCATGCGCGCGCTGGACGCGCTGGGCGGACTCGGCAGCCCCGCCGGCGACTGCGTCTGGCATGTCGTCGGGCTGCAGCGGTCGATCCGCGAGTGGGCGATGCGCCAGGGCTGGGGCGGCAGGCCGATCGGTGAGAAGCAAGCACAGGGCATTCTGATCGCAGCATTGGGCGTCCTTGCCACGTTCTACGGTTATCGCGGCGCGTTCAGAAGATAGGCGTATGATCCTACTTTAGGCTTGACATCCGGCCCGGTAAAGCGTACAAAGCAGCAACTGTTGGTTTTGCGTTCGCATCGCCGAGGCGGGCACTTCGCTCCCGGGCGCGTGTGGACCGATGATCGGAGACGCGATCGAGAAGCGGTTTTGAGGCACTCGGATTGTTGAGCGAACTCGGCGCTCCGCCCAACCTGCCAGGACTTTGGTTCCTTCCGGGACTACAACGTATGCTGGTGGGCGCAGCCCGGAAGTCCGCTAGCGACAGCCAAGAATTTTGGGAAGCCACGGAAGCCAGGAGCCACCATCCGGTGGCTTTTCTTATTTGCGCTTAGATACTTAGGCTGGACCCCAAGGGGGTTTCCAGGTGGATCCATGAGTCCAGGGCGGAGTCCACCGGATCCGCAAAAAACGCAATTAAGTGAGAGAATTAGCCTGGATCCAAGGTAGCTAGCCAAGTGGATCCCGGAGTCCACGCCGGAAGCCACCGGCAAGCCAAAGATCTTCCGGATTCGACAAGCGATATCAGTAGGTTGGCAAGGACAAGCGGTGGATCCGGGGCGGCGTCCGGCTGGACTCCGGAGTCCAGGGCGGAGTCCACCTGGTCATTCCGTCGAGCCGGCCAGCTTTCTCATCAATCGAGGACCTTCGATGACGCTTCGCTTTCTGCCTGAGCAGATCGAACAGTGGCCGATCGCGCGGCTGAAGCCTTATGCGAGGAACGCACGCACCCATTCCGAAGACCAGGTGGCGAAGCTGGCAGCCTCGCTGGTGGAATACGGCTGGACCGCGCCGGTGATGGTGAGCGACAACGGCGAGATCGTCGCCGGCCACGGCCGGCTGCTGGCGGCACGGCATCTGGGCTTGGGCGAGGTGCCGATCATTCGCCTGTCACACCTGACGGCGGAGCAGGTGCGGGCCTATCGCATCGCCGATAACCGGCTTTCCGAGCTCTCTGGCTGGGACGACGAGCTGCTCGCCGCCGAGCTTCATGCACTCAACGCCGCCGGCTTCGACCTGGATCTCACCGGCTTCGAGGGCGCGGAACTCGACCGGCTGCTTGCCTCGCTCGACGACGACGGCGAGGTGGCGGCCGGCGAGGATGTGGTCCCGGAGCCGCCGGTCACGCCGGTGTCGCGTTTGGGCGACCTGTGGCTGCTGGGCGAGCACCGGCTGCTGTGCGGCGACTCGACCAGCGCCGCCGACGTGATCCGGGTGATGAACGGCGCGAAGGCGATCCTGTTCGCCACCGATCCGCCCTACCTGGTCGATTACGACGGCACCAACCATCCATCAAAGCAGGGAGGGCCCGACAAGAACAAGGATTGGGGCAACAGCTACGGCATCACCTGGGACGACGCGAGCCAGGGACCCGAGCTGTACGAGGGCTTCATCAAGGCGGCGATCGAGCACGCGATCCTGCCCAACGCCGCCTGGTACTGCTGGCATGCCAGCCGCCGGCAGGCGATGGTCGAGGGCGTTTGGGAGAAGTCCGGCGCGTTCGTCCACCAGCAGATCGTCTGGGCCAAGGATCGCGGCATCCTGACGCGATCGTTCTACCTCTGGCAGCATGAGCCCTGCTTCTTCGGCTGGCTCAAAGGCAACAAGCCGCCGCGTGTCTCGGACGATTACCCGAGCACGGTGTGGACCCTGCCGACAGTGAAGGTCGGCGAGAAGACCGAGCACCCCACGTCGAAACCGATCGAAGTGTTTGCCATCCCGATGCGCCAGCACGCCAGGAGGAGTGAGGTCTGCTACGAGCCGTTCAGCGGCTCCGGCTCGCAGATCATGGCTGGCGAGGCGACGAACCGGCGCGTCTTCGCCATTGAGATCAGTCCGCAATACGTCGACGTGGCGGTGAAGCGCTGGCAGACGGCGACCAGCAAGAAGGCCACCCTCGATGGCGACGGCAGGACGTTTGAGGCGGTTGCGGCGGAACGGTTGCCGCAGGCAGCGTAAAGCGGCTGCCGCCGGGTTCGCGGTGACCCGGCGGCATTGATGGGTCGGCTCAGCCTTGTCACTGGGCGATGCGGTAGAGACGCTCGCCGTCGCGCTTGTCGGAGACGATGTCGAGGCCGCGCTTCTTCAGCCCGGCGAGCGCGCCATGGCAGGTGTGCCGCAGCCAGCCGAGCTCGCTGATCATCTCGCTGATCGTGGCACCTCGTTGCAACATCGCGATCAGACGGGCCTGCTTGGTGGTGTCGCCGCGTGGCCGCTTCGACCCGCTGCCGCCCGCCCGGCGCTGTTCGGCGCGCGCGATGGCGGCGCGCAGCAGCTGCAGCGTGTCCGCCGCGATCTCGTGTTCGTGAAGAGCCCGGGCAGCGGCCTGGCAGGCGGCGAGCAGCTGCTGCTTGACGCTGGGCGTCGCGGCATCCTGCGCACACCGTGCCGAACCGGCAGGCCAGGAGGCGGCGTTCGCGCACGCAATCGGATGATCGCTCGTGTGCAGGTCGTGGATATCGATCATCGGCTCCGTCGCAACGTCAGCTGCCGGCTCGCGAGCCTCTGGGTCGGCCTCGACCGGTTCGGCCTCGAGGGCCGCTGTCGCGGCCGACGGTGCGTCCCGGTCCGGCCCAGCGGCACCCGTTGCCGACTCGATGCCGGCGGCGTCGGGGTGGGCGTCGGCAGCCAGCGTGGCGCGCCATTGGGCGGGGCTGAGACGCCCGTCGAGCAGGCCGCCTGCGGCGGCCAGGACATCGCCGGCGCCGAGGCCGATCGCCGCAGCGTTGCGTTCGATCGCTTTCAGCGCCGTGCTCTTGCTGTTGGGATTGCGACGCGCGCCTTCCAGCGCGCTCAGGAGCTGTGCCAGCTGGGGCAGGCTGTAGGAGGAGAGATCGGGCATCGGTGGCGTCCTCTTGCGTCGGCGCCGCGGGACGTGGCGCCTGCTACCACCGCGAGCCCCGAGGCCGCCGCAGGGCTCGGGGCGAGGAGGATCGGATGCGGCGTCAGTCGGTCATTTCCGCCTCGATCTCGCAGTTCATGACCCAGCCGGTGAGGTACGGCAGGTCGCGCGGGATGCCGTGCTCGCGCTCGGTCCGCTTGCCGATACTCCAGCCCATCCAGCGCTCGACGGCGGCGTCGATCGCAGCCGGAAGGCTCAGGCCGGCGGACAGGCCGGCGACATCGTCGGCGAAGTGGCGGCCATGACGGCTGTCCAAGAAGTCGCGGACGGCAGTTTCGGCGCATCCGGTCGCTGTGCCGATCGCGGTCATCGCCTGCGCCCAGGCTTCACTCTGCTCGGCATGGTGGCCGATGGTGCCCCAGAACCCCCAGGCTTCGTTGCTGGTCGGCAGGATGCGGTTCGTGGTCATCGTCGCTGTTCCCGGTGGCTTCGCTTTTGAAGCGTCATAAGGGCTCATGTGCGCCCCGACATCAACTCCAATCACCTGTTCTTGCACTGCTTTTTACTGCCCATGGGGAATCCGTCGATGACCTTGCAGCGCCACGGCATGAGCGAGCGCGAATACGCGGCGCATGCCGGCGTCTCGCGCGGCGCGGTGCAGAAGGCCCGCGCGGCGGGACGCCTAGTGCTGCATGCCGACGGTTCGATCGACGCGGCAGCATCGGACGCGCGCCGCGTCCGGATGACCGATCCCGCCAGGCAGCACGTCGGAAGCAATCCCAGCCACAAGCCGGTGCCGGAGGCCGCGCTCGGGGCGGTCTCGGAGACGCTGCGCGAACAGGGACTGCCGGCACCGGCCGCGGCTGGTGCGATGACCTACCTGCAGGCGCGTACCGCCAACGAGGTGCTGAAGGCGCAGGAACGGCGCATCCGCCTGCAGAAGATGCGTGGCGAGGTGGTCGACCGGGCACGCGCGGTGGCGCTGGTGTTCCGGCTGGCGCGCCAGGAGCGCGACGCCTGGCTCGGCTGGCCGGCACGGATCGCGGCGACGATGGCGGCGGAACTCGGCGTCGGCACCCATGAGCTGCAGGCGGCCCTCGATGCCCACGTGCGTGCGCACCTCGAGAGCCTCGCCGAGATCCGGCCCGAGTTCCGGTGAGTGGCAGCCGCTGACAGGATAACGGGTAGCGCCGGATGATGACGGAAGCCGCGGGCGTGCCAGGCGATGGTCCGGGCGCCACTGCAATCCTCGCCCACGACGGCACCGACGAGCTGCTGCGCGGCTGGCACGACGGCCTGGGACCGGACCCGGGCCTCAGCGTCTCGGCCTGGTCCGATCGCTACCGGGTCCTCAGCCCGCGCGGCGCCAACGAGGCCGGACCCTGGCGGACCGGCCGGACGCCCTACCTGCGCGAGCTGATGGACGCGCTGAGCCCCCGCCATCCGGCGCAGCGGGTGGTGTTCATGAAAGGCAGTCAGCTGGGCGCATCCGAGAGTGGCTGCAACTGGATCGGCTACGTCATCCATCATGCACCAGGGCCGATGCTGGCGGTGCAGCCGACAGTCGAGCTGGCCAAGCGGTTCTCGCAGCAGCGCATCGACCCGCTGATCGCCGAGTGCCCCAGCTTGAGGGCAAAGGTAGCGCCAGCCCGCTCGCGCGATGCCGGCAACACCCAGCTGTCGAAGGAATTCCCCGGCGGCATCCTGGTGATGACGGGGGCGAACAGCGCCGTCGGCCTGCGGTCGATGCCGGTGCGCTACCTGTTCCTCGACGAAGTCGACGCCTATCCGCCGTCGGCCGACGAGGAAGGCGACCCGGTGAGCCTCGCCGAAGCCCGGACCCGGACCTTCTCCTGGCGGCGCAAGGTGTTCCTTGCCTCGACGCCGACGATCCGGGGACTGTCGCGCATCGAGCGGGAGTACGACGCCTCCGACCAGCGGCGGTTCTTCGTGCCGTGTCCGCACTGCGGACACCAGCAGTTCCTCCTCTTCGAGCGGCTGCGCTGGCAGAAGGGCAAGCCGGAGACGGCGGCTTACGTCTGCGCCGGCTGCGAGCGGCCGATCGCCGAGCATCACAAGACGCAGATGCTGGAGAACGGAGAGTGGCGCGCCACGGCTGAGAGCGCCGATCCGCTGACCGTTGGCTTCCATCTCTCCAGCCTGTACTCGCCGGTCGGCTGGCTCAGCTGGGAACGGATCGCCCGTGACTGGGAGGCAGCGCAGGGCTCGGAGGAGGCGAAGCGCAGCTTCGTCAACACCGTGCTGGGGGAGAGCTGGGTCGAGACCGGCGAAGCACCGGACTGGCAGCGGCTCTGGGAGCGGCGCGAGGATTGGCCGATCGGCACGGTGCCACAGGGCGGGCTGTTCCTCACCGCCGGCGCCGACGTGCAGAAGGACCGCATCGAGGTCTCGGTCTGGGCCTGGGGCCGCGGGCTGGAGAGCTGGCTGATCGATCATCTCGTCATCGAGGCAGGACCCGGCAACCAGTTGGCCTGGACGAAGCTGGCAACGCTGCTTGGCGAGACCTGGCCGCATGCGAGCGGCCAGCGGCTCGGGCTGGCGCGGCTCGGCATCGACACCGGCTACGAAGCTCCGGCCGTCTACGCCTGGGCTCGCCGGCAGGGCTTCGCCCAGGTGCTGCCGCTGAAGGGCGTCGAGGGATTCAACCGCTCGGCGCCGGTGTCGGGGCCGACGCATGTCGATGCCACCGAGGGTGGCGTCAAGGTCCGCCGCGGCGCCCGGCTGTGGACGGTGGCGGTGGCCACCTTCAAGAGCGAGACCTACCGGTTCCTGCGGCTGGCGGCGCCGACCGAAGAGGATGAGGGCGAACGGCATCCGGCCGGGTTCGCTCACCTGCCGCGCGGCGTTGACGCCGAGTGGGTCAAGCAGCTGGTTGGCGAACAGCTGGTCACCGTCAAGACGCGGCGCGGCTTTTCCCGCCTCGAGTGGCAGAAGCTGCGCGAGCGCAACGAGGCGCTCGATTGCCGGGTCTATGCGCGGGCTGCCGCCTGGATCGCCGGCGCCGATCGCTGGCCGGAACGCAAGTGGCGCGAGCTGGAGCTGCAGGTAGCACCCACGACGCCGGACGAGACGAACCTGGCTGACGCAGGCGCGCGCGAGGATGCCCTGCCGACGGCCGGCCGTCTCGCGACGTCCCCGCGCCGGGGCCGCCGCGTGTTCCGTTCAAGCTATCTGAGCTGATCGATGACTTTGGACGATCTTGTCACGCAGCGCGACGCGCTGCTGGCCGCCCGCTACCGCGGCGTGCGCACCGTCGAGTACGACGGCAAGCGCATCACCTACGCCAGCGACGCCGAGATGGCGGCGGCGCTGGCCGACCTGGAAAAACGCATCGCTTCTGCCGGAACCGGCACACCGCGGCGGCGAATCTTCACCTCAGCGAGTAAGGGGCTCTGATGAACTCGCACGAAAGTCCTTCGCTGACGCTCAGTGTACTTTCGCGCGGGATGCGGACAAAGCAGCCCTTGAAGCGGGCTGGGCTCCGCCCCGCTGGCGCGCGCTACGGGCTGCTTTGCAGTTCATTCAGGGCTGTCGAAGCTTAGATGCCGGGCCTGCTCACGCATTGGCGCCGGCGGGTGGGCGCCTTCATCGGCGGCTTCGAGGCGGGGCTGGCCAACCGTCGGCTGAAGGGGTTTCAGCCGAGCCGCGCGCACCTGAACACGCTGATCGCGGCAAGCGGCGCCGACATCACCGCGCGGGCCCGCTGGCTGATCCGCAACAACGGCTATGCGGCAAATGCGATCGAGAGCTGGGCCGGCAACGTGGTCGGCGCCGGCATCAAGCCGTCGTCGCTGATCGGCGATGCTGCGCTGAAAGCATCGGTGCAGAAGCTGTGGCTGGCGTGGACCGACGAGGCCGATGCCGACGGCTTCACCGACTTCTACGGCCTGCAGCGGCGTGCGGCGCGCGAGGTGTTCATCGCCGGCGAGGTGTTCTTTCGCTTCCGTCCGCGGCGGGCGCAGGACGGGCTGATCGTGCCGCTGCAGCTGCAGATGCTGCCGGCGGAGATGCTGCCGCTGAACCGCAACGAGGTGCTGGCTGGCGGCAATGTGATCCGCCAGGGCATCGAGTTCGACCGCATCGGACGGCGGGTGGCGTATCACTTCCTGCGCCGGCATCCGGGCGACGTCACCGATCCGGGTGTGAGTGGGGAGACGGTGCGCATTCCGGCATCGGAGATCATCCACGTCGTCGATCCGGTCGACGCCGGGCAGTTGCGTGGCGTCTCGAAGTTCGCGCCGGCGATCGTCAAGCTGTTCCTCCTGGATCAGTACGACGATGCCGAGCTCGACCGCAAGAAGGTGGCGGCGATGCACGCGCTGTTCATCACCACGCCGGCGCCGGCCGAGCCGTTCGATGCCGGCGAGGGCACCGGCGAGAACGATGAGCGAACGCTGGACCTGCAGCCGGGACAGATCGTCATGCTGGAGCCGGGTGAGCAGGTGCAGACCTCCGATCCGGCCGACTCCGGTGCCACCTACGAGCCGTTCCAGTACCGCACCCTGCTGCAGGTTTCGGCGGCGCTGGGGATCCCGTACGCGTATCTCTCCAACGACATGATCAAGGCGAACTACTCCAACGCCCGCCTTGCCCTGCTGGAGTTCCGCAGGCGCACCGAGGCCTGGCAGCATGCGGTGATGGTCTGGCAGCTGTGCCGGCCGGTTTGGGCGCGCTGGATGGAGACCGCGGTCCTCGCCGGTGCGCTCGTGCTGCCCGATTACGAGCGGAACCGGCGCGGCTATCAGGCCTGCGCCTGGCTGCCGCCGAAGTGGGACTGGGTTGACCCGCTGAAGGACGCCAAGGCGGAGATCGAGCAGATGGCGGCCGGCCTGAAGAGCCGCACCCAGGCGCTGGCCGAGCGCGGCTTTGATGCCGAGCAGGTCGACGCCGAGATCGCCGCCGACCAGGCGCGCGAGAAAGCGCTGGGGTTGCGCTTCAGCGCCGGGGCTTCCACCCCGGACGCTTCGGCGGACGTGGGCGACGAAGGCGGCGCCGCTTCCGAACAATCGAACATCACCACCGGCTGAAGCCCTCATGGACCTGAAGAGTCTCGCCGCCACCCGGCTCGCCGGCCGGTCGTGGGCGATCGCGCCTGGTCGACTGGAAGGCCTGCTCGGCAGCACCGTGGCGCTCACGTCCGGCGCCGAGATGCCGTCCTGGCTGCAGGAGGCAATGCCCCCGCAAGGCTACAAGGTGGTCCCCGGGTCAAGCCCGGGGACGGGCGGCATTGCGATCGTCCCGGTGCTGGGCCCCCTGGTCGCCCGCGGCGACTGGCTGACCACGCTGCTCGGCGCCAGCGAGTACGGTGCCGTCGCCGAAGCGGTGAGTGCGGCTGCAGACGATCAGGCGGTGCGCGGCATCCTCCTCGAGATGGACTCTCCCGGCGGCGAGGTCGGCGGCCTGTTCGATCTGGTCGAGGAAGTCGGGGCCGTCAAGGCTCGATCAGGCAAGCCGTTGTGGGCCGTCGCGTCGGAGGCCGCGCTGTCGGCAGCGTATGCCATCGCGTCCGCCGCCGATCGGCTCTACGTCACCCGCACCGGAGAGGTGGGCTCGGTCGGCGTCGTCGCCGTGCACCTCGATGGGAGCGGCGCCGATGCCATGGCCGGGCTGAGGTGGACGCTGATCGGCGCCGGCGCGCGCAAGACCGACGGCAATCCGCACGAGCCGCTGTCGCCGCGGGCAACCGCCGACATCCAGGCCGATGTCGATCACCTGTACGACCAGCTGGTCAACCTCGTCGCCGGCAACCGTGCCCTGGATGCCGCTGTCGTCCGGACCACCGAGGCGGCCATCTACCGCGGCGGGAGCGCCGTCGGCGCCGGCCTGGCCGACCGGGTCGGCACGATGAGCCAGGCGCTCGCCGATCTGGAGGCGGCGCTCGATGCAAAGCGCATCCGCGCCGGCCCGCCGCTGAAGCGACCCACCGTTCATCAAACCGCACCACCCACAAGGACCCGCACCATGAACACCTCCAATCCCCTGATCGATGACACCAGCGCCGCGCCGCCGAACGACGCCGCCGGCAAGACCGAGATTATCCCGGAGCTGCCGGAAGCCGGTGACGAAACGCTGCCTGAGGCCGCACCGGCGGATCGCCGGCTGCCGGCGTCCAATCCCGACGCGCATGCGATCGCCGACCGGCTGCGCGCCGAGTATGCCGAAATCGCCACGGTTGCCGCCCAGGCGGTGCGGCTCGGCATCGACATCGACGCCGCCGATGCCATGCGCCGGGGACTGAAACCCGACGCGCTGCGCCGGACCATCCTCGACCGTCTGGCGGCGCACTCGGAAGCGGCCGACGTGGTCGCGATCGCACCGCAGCCCGCCACCGCCGGCGACAGCCCGATCGTCAGGCGCGCCCGCGAGCGAGCTGCCGCTGGCAACCGATAAGGATCATTCGCCATGCCCGTCCTCACCATGAACCCGACGCTCGGCGATCTGCTGAAGTTCGAACTCAACGCCAGCTACTGCCGCGAGACGGTGACGCTGAAGGCCGGCACCAGCTATCCGCTCGGCGCGGTGCTCGGGAAAATCACCGCGAGCGGCAAATACCGCCTGTCGCCCGCAGCCACAGTCACCGGCGATGAAGGCGCTGAGACCGCCATCGCCGTGCTGCTGGAGGCGGTCGATGCCACCAGCGCCGACCAGACCGGCGTGATCGCCGTGCGCGGCCCGGTGATCCTGTCGAAGGCGGCGCTGGTCTTCGACGCCTCGGTCGACCAGCCGGCGGAGAAGACGGCGAAGCACGCGCAGCTCGCCAGCCTCGGCCTCGTCGCCCGCGAGACCGTCTGATCCCGCTCCGATCCGAAGGGAATTCCCGCACCATGGTTACGATGATCAACCCGTTCGACGCGGGCGGCTATTCGCTCGCCGAGATGACGGAAGCCATCAACATCCTGCCCAACGTCTACAGCCGGCTCGGACAGATGGGCCTGTTCCGCTTCGAGGGCGTCACCCAGCGCAGCGTCGTCATCGAGCAGGCGGAAGGCGTGCTGAACCTGCTGCCGACGGTGCCGCTCGGCGGTCCCGCCACCGTCGCCAACCGCGACCTGCGCTCGATGCGCTCGTTCACCATCCCGTGGATCCCGCACGACGACGCGATCACCCCACAGGACATCCAGGGGGTCAGGGGCTTCGGGATGAGCGATGCCGCCGATCCGCTGGCGACGGTGATGGAACGCAAGCTTACCCGGATGCGCGTCAAGCACGCGCAGACGCGCGAATACATGGAGGTCAATGCACTACGCGGTATCGTCAAGGACGGCGCCGGAACCACCCTCTACGACTACTTCAGCGAGTTCGGGCTGACCCAGCAAACTGTGGACTTCGTGCTCGGCACCGCCACCACCAACGTGCAGGCGAAGGTGCGCGAGGTGCTGCGCAAGATTGAGACCGAGCTCAAGGGCGAGACGATGTCGGGCGTCCTCGCCCTCGTCAGCCCAGAGTTCTTCGACAAACTGATCGGTCATGCCAAGGTGGAGGACGCGTACAAATACTACTCGTCCACCGGCGCCCAGCCGCTACGCGAGGACACCCGGCGGCGCTTTCCCTTCGCCGGCATCGTCTTCGAGGAGTACAACGCCACGGTCACGCTCTCCTCTGGTGCTACCGAGACGCTGGTGCCGGCCGGCGAGGGCATGGCCTTTCCGCCCGGCACGCTGGATACCTTCGTCACCTACGGGGCTCCTGCCAACCTGATCGAGACGGTGAACACCATCGGTCTGCCGATGTACGCCCGCCAGCTGGCGCGTCCGGATGGCAGCGCCATCGAGGTCAAGACCGAGGCCTCGATCCTGCCGGTCAACAAGCGGCCCCGGCTGGCCGTGAAGATTCACAGCAGCAATTGATCGCCATGTCGGTGTTCGTCTCCGCGATCGACGACCTGTTCTCTGACCCGAACCTCGCCCTCGATGCCGTCTACCGCGCCGATGGCGGCTCGGATGTGCCGGTGCGGGTGATGCTGCGCCGGCCGGACCGCATCGGCGACTTTGGCGAGACCCGCCTCGCCGCCGCCACGACGCTCGTCGACATCCGCGTCGCCGAGGTCGCGGTGCCCATGGAGGGTGATACCGTCGTCATCGGCGGCGAGACCTTCATCGTCCAGGGCCAGCCGCTGCGTGATGTGGAGCGCCTGGTCTGGACGCTCGAGGTGCGGCCGGCATGAAGCTGCGGGCGGCCCTGCAGGGCGACCTGAACGCGCTGCTGCAGGCGGAACTCCGCACCGCCGAACGTGCCGTCACCACTGGCGTGCGCCTGACGACCGAGGGGCTCAAGGGCGAACTGCGACGGCAGATTACCGGCGCCGGGCTCGGCACTCGCCTCGCCAACACCTGGCGCGGCGAGGTCTACCCCAAGGGCCAGCCGAGCGTCGCTGCCGCCGGTTTTGTCTGGTCGAAAGCGCCCGGCATCGTCCGGCTCTATGCCGAAGGTGCTGTCATCCGCTCGAAGCAGGGCCTGTACCTGGCCATCCCGACACCGGCGGCGGGGAAGCATGGCGATGGGCGCAGGAAGATCACGCCGCACACCTGGGAACAGATCCACGGCCTGCGCCTGCGGTTCGTCTATCGCCGAGGGGCCCCCTCGCTGCTGGTCGCCGACAACGCCCGGCTGACGAAGCGGGGACGGGCGACGGGAAACATCGGCCGCAGCAAGGGGAATGCGTTCACCCGGCTCTCGGGCCGGACCACCGTGCCGCTGTTCATCCTGGTGCAGCAGGTCAGCGTGCACAAGCGGCTCGATATCGAGGGAGCGGCGCAGAAGTGGATCGCGGCATTGCCGCAACTCGCGCTGCGCTCCTGGCCGGACCGCGGAGGTGCCTGATGCAGAACCGTCTTCCGGCGACCCGCTGCGCCCGACTGCGGCTGGTCGAATCCGCAGCCTGGCTGACCGCGCTGCAGCTGCGCGGCCAGGGCGCCCAGGCGGAGCTGGTGAGCGATGCCCTCGAACTTCTGTCCGCGGTGCTGGCCGACATGATCACCGACCGCCAGGACCTGCATCGCAAGGTCGCCGGGCTGAGCGCCCGGGCTCTTGCTCAGTTCTGTTGCGAGCCTGTCCTGCAGTGCCAGCTCGAAGCGATCGCCGACACATCGGACAGCGAAACGGTTCCCGACCGTGCCTAGCCGGCGGGAGCAGGTGCTGTCAGCGCTGTTTGCGCAGCTGCAGATCGTCTCCGGAGCCACGGTCCGGCGCAACGAGGCGCTGCCGGTAAGCGTCCCCGCCGGCGGCCTCGTCATCCTGCGCGACGGCGATCCTGGCGAGCCGGACGTGACGCTCAATCCGCGGACGGAATTCTACAGCCATCGCGCCGAGATCGAGGTGTTCGTGATGCAGCCGGCCAGCGGCGGCGGAGAGGACGCGCTCGATGCCCTGCTGGAGCAGATCGGCGGGGTTCTCGCGGTCGACCGCAGTCTCGGTGGCCTCGCCGAGAACCTGTTCTGCAGCGCGCCGGTAACCGACGTCATGGCGATCGAGGGCGCGGCACCGACCCTGACCGCCCGCATCACGGTGACCATCGACTACCTGGTCAGCGATCCCCTGGTCGGCTGACCTTCGCAGCTCTGGAGTTGCCCCATGCCCAAGGTCCGCGCCTACGGCGCCGACTCGACGCTGCTCGCCTGTCGCGAGACGGTGTACGGCGTCGGTCCGCTCACCGGCTATCGCTCGCTCGATTTCAAGTCGTGTGATCTATCGTCCGAACAGCCGCTCGGCGACGACCCGCTGCTGGGCCGCGGCCGCAACGCCCAGGACCCGTATCGCGGGCTGATCACCGACGAGGGCCGGATCGAGATTCCGCTCGACTTGCGCGGCTCCGGATTCTGGCTCACCGGCCTGTTCGGCGATCCGACGGTGACACAGACCAAGGCAGCGGGGGCTGTCGCCTTCTCCGGCCAGCCGGTGCCGAGCAGCACCATCACCCTGAACGGTGTGACCTGGACGTTCGTGACGGGGATACCCGCGGCCAACCAGACGCAGATCGGCATCAGCAGCGATGCGACGTTGACGGCGCTCGCGAGCGATCTTAACGGCTCGGCCGATGCGCAGATTTCGAAGTGCACCTACACCGCGAATACCACGGATGATCGGCTGGATATCCAGTTCGACACCGCTGGCACCACCGGCAACAGCTTCACGCTGGCAGCCTCGGCCAACAGCAACGGCACCGTCTCGGCAGCGACGCTCACCGGCGGCGGCTACCGGCACGAGTGGCTGTCGGGCGGCGATGACATTCCGAGTTTCACCTTCGAGATCGGTCACCTGCAGCTGATCACGCCGGTATTCTTCCGCCACCTCGGCACGGTGATGGAGAGTCTCGCCCTTGAGATGGGACGCGAGGGGCCGGCGAACGGCACCGTGCAGCTGGTGGCCCAGGGCGAGGAAAAGGCGACCGCCACCATTGATGCAACGCCGGACACCTTCGCGCTCAAGCGATTCAGCCAGGGACGCGGCTTCGTCAAGCGCGGCGGATCGCCACTCGCTGGCGTGACCGGCGGCAGCCTCACCTTCTCCAACAACCTGGAGCGGGTGCGGGTGATCCGCGACGACGGCAAGATCGAGGCGGCGGAGCCGACGATTGCAACGTGCAGCGGCGCGATGAGCGTGCGCTTCGACGGCGCGACGCTGGTCGCCGAAGCGGCCAACGGCGATCCGGTGGCGCTGGAGTACGGGTTCAGCATGGCCGACGGCTGGTCGCTGAGCTTCGAGCTGTTCCGCGTGTTCCTGCCGAAGCCGAAGTACGCTGTGTCGGGGCCCGGCGGCGTCGAGGCAAGCTTCGACTGGCGCGCGGCTTACGACGAGAGCGTCGGTACCATGCTGCGGGCCCGGCTGCTCAACGACGTCGGGAGCTACACGTGATCCAGACCCGGAACCGCGGTCACCGCAAATCGCCAGGAGGGAGACATGGCGGTATCCCGAACGCCGACGCTTTGTGTGCCGCTTCGCGAGGAAGTCCGGAAATCGTGGCAACGCTCAAGGCGGCGTTGTCCCGAAGGCAGTGGCATCGACTGCTAAGCTTGGCCGGACCTCGCCTGGACGTCACCTAAAAGTTCTGCCATTAGACACATCCAAATACACCCTATTGCTCACAGTCATTCCCCCACAGTAAGCAAAATAGACAGGACGATCCCGGTACGTCGTAGACTTTGACCATCCGCCACCATCTGTGAAGTCGACTTCGGTGCACGTTCCATTTGCAATTAGCGATTTGGCTGCCTTAATGAATACCTCCTTATACAGGCGATAGTCATCGGAACCTGCCACGAGTGCCGCGTCGCCTGTGGCACCTGCGGCGGGGTCAGCAGGCCGCTGCTTGCTCAGAGGTTTCAACAACGCCCATTCCGCAAACTGCCCATCAACGATGCCGTTTTCCTTTGTACAATCCTTACGGCCAGAGTCGACATACTGACTTATGCCGCCTTTGCATGCGGCGTCGTAATACCTTGTCAACCGGCCCCAACCGTTTCGAGTTTCCAGCACCGTCGCTTTCTCGCGAAAGAAAAGCTGACCCACAACGCCGCATGACGGTAACTGCTCACCTCCCTGGCGATCAGGCTTTGAGGATTTGCTCGAAGGTTCCGGCGAGGAGCTGGCCGATGGCCTGCCGGGCGGTGTGGTCGTGGAGCTTGGCGGTGCCGACGACGGAGCGGTAGCCGGCGTGGATCTGGGCGCCCCAGTTCGAGCGGAAGCCACCGGTGACCTTGCGGAACACCACCGACGGGCGGATTTCCCGCTCGCAGGCGTTGTTGGTCGCCGGCACGTCGGGGTCATCGAGGAAGACGAAGAACTTGGTCCGCCATGCCTTGACCGCGGTCTGCAGGTCGCGGCCGGCCGGATGCGCCGCCGGTGTGGCGACGAGCGCATCGAGGCGCCGCTCGGCGCGGGCGTGATAGGTGGCGAGGCTCGCCGGCCGCAGGGCGTCGCGCCGCCGGCCGATGCGGATCGCCCAGCGCAGCAGGTCGCGCAGCCTTGGCGCGAATACCGCATCGCCGCAGTCGATGGCGTACTGGACGTCGCGCAAGACGTGGGCGAGGCAGACCTGGTGCGCCGGCGCCAGATCCTGCTGGCCGGCGTAGCGGTCGGAGACCCAGACCGCGGGCCGGTACCCGCCCAGCACCTCTTCCGCGACCGCTTTCGCCCGACGCGGCGGAGACGAACACCCAGTGCCAGTGGCTGGCGCCGTCGATACGGCTGGTGGTCTCGTCCGAGGCGATCACCCGGGCGGCCAGCAGCTTCGCCTTGATTGCCGCGCACGCCGCCGTCATCGCCGTCGCGGCGCGACGAAAAGCGTTGGCGATGGCGCCTTCGGAGATCTTCAGCCCGAACAGCTCCGCCATCATCCGCGACAGCCGCTCGAAGCCGACGTGATGGCTGTGGTGCAGGTAGAGCAGAAGCGAGCGAATCGAGGCGCCGAACGGGCTGCCCGGCGCCATGCCTTCCGGCGCCTCGGCGCGGAAGCGGCGGCCGCAGGCGACGCAGCGCCCGCCGAACAGCTCGATGCGCGTCACCACCGGCGCGATCGGCGGGATGTCGAGGTGATCGTAGCGATGGCGGCAACTCTGCCTCTGCCCCGAGACGTCGGCACCGCAGTGCGGGCACGCGGTGGCCAGCCGTTCGATCGTCTCGTCCGGCGCGTCGGTCAGCGACCGCGCCGAGCCTGGGCGCGAAGGTCGCGGCTTGCGCCTCTCGTCGCCCTTCTTGTCCCCAGCCCCGCCCGGCTTGCGATCTTGCGATGGCGGCGTGTGGCTGTTCCGTGAGGTCTTCGCGGGCTTCGCCAGCAGCGCCTCGAGTTCCGCGATCCGCGCCGCCTGCCGCTCGATCAACGCCGCCTGCTCGGTCAGCAGCGCGTCCTTCTCCCGGTCGCTGAGGCGGTATCGGAACGGCGGAGTCATCCATACCTTGACTCACATCCAGCCCGCCCGCGCAACCCGAAAATGCCAACCCGGTGAGCAGTTACGCATGACGTGCTCGGACATGTTCTGCGCTCCAGGCGGTCTGAAGTGACCCAGTAGTCTTCCGCCGCTGCCGAACTCGCAGCAATAGTTGAGAAGGTTAATAGAATTCCGATAAGTCTACGCATCCACTTCTCCAAGCGGCTTAACGCTGGTTAGCTAGTTTCAAACCACAATCTACGCGAAAATGCCAATGAGTGTCGCTATTGCGGGTTACGCAGATCGAGGTCAAGGGGACATTGACACTAAATCTCAGTTTAGGTCAGGAAGGGGTACATCGGAACGCCTTGTCGCAACGTTCGTCAGCCGGTCACCTAGTGGTCTTCGCGTCCATTTGTACCGGTCCGCGGGCACACAGAAACCAGACGTTAACTCGAACCGGTGCAGACTCCCGGCATGCGAAACCTGTTGTCCCGCCTGCTGGCCTTGTTCGACGTCTCTGCCGCTGAGACCGGCGGCGAGCCGCCGCCGCTACTGCCGATCGCCGAGTGCGACTCACTGGAGATGGAATATCCGAGCTACCAGTCGGTACGGCCGCTGAGCAATCCGTTCTTCTGACGCGCTCGCAAGAGCGGGACTCGGACGGTCCGCGTCCCGCCTGGCCGGCGCAGCAGCTTGTCGGTCGCCAAGTTCCGAGCCACCGTTTGTAGGACCGTCCCAAGCCCCGCGTCGCCAACCCGAGGCGATCAGCTTCCTGCGCGAAGGCAACAAGCAACCCAACCCGGAGGCAGTACAGGGATGATTTGTCTCGATCTCAAGAGGGAGCCGCACTGGCTCGACCTCGGCCATGGCGTGCGCCTGCACGTCAGGCCGTGCACGACGGCGCTAATGATGGCGGCGCGCGCGGAAGCGCAGCGGGCGGCCATCTCATCAGCCAGCGACAGCGAAGCCGCCGGCATCCGCACCGCCGCCTTGATCAAGGCGCTGGCGCGGCTCGCGGTGCTCGACTGGGAAGGCGTCGGCGATGCCGCAGGAAGCGCGGCGCCGGTCACGCCGGAGAGCGTCGACGCACTGATGGACCTATGGCCGATCGCCAGCGCCTTCGAGAGCGCCTATCTGGCTCCTGCGTTATTGCTGGACGCGGAAAAAAACGCCTGAAGGCCCGCGCTGAATGGCATTTCGGTGGTGGGCCGGAGTATTGCATCAGCTGCGCCCGACTCGATCGGCCGTGCGCCCGAGGCGAAATGGGATGCGACGGCCGGCGCTGCCCCTACCTCGAGCATGAACCGCTGACCGACGCCGGCTGGCAGGCGTGGGACGTGCTCACCCGCTGTGCGGGCCAGCTGCGGCTGGCGCCAAACGCGTCTGCTGTCATCGGACTCGACCTCGCCGCCGCGATTCCGCTGGCGACGGCGCTCGGTTACGAGGCCCGCTCCGTCGCCGAGCTGCTGCCGGCCGCGGAAGCCGGACTGATCACGGCACTGAACGAGCGCCTGGCCACCCAACACGATTGAAGGTTCTCCGCCATGGCAGATCGTAACCTCGCCATCCGCCTCGCCGTCATCGACGGCGGCAAGGTAAAAGCCGAGCTGCGCGATGTCGGCGACAGCGGCGCCCGCGCCCTGCAGCGCATCGAACAGGCGGCGCGCCCGGCCTCGCGGGCGCTGCAGGCGCTCGACGGGGTCGCGGGAGAAGTCCGCGGCGACCTGGAGGCGATGAGCGGCCGGCTGGGTGCGGTGGGTTCCGGCCTCGCCCGGCTGGGACCCATCGGCCTTGCCGCCGGAGCCGCGCTGGCCGGCGTCGGCCTTGCGGTGAGCAGGGGCGTCGAGGAAGCCGCCAAGGCCGATCAATCCTATCGCCGGCTGGAGGCCGTGCTGAAGGCGACCGGGCAAGCGTCCGGTCTCACCGCCGACGAGATTGCGACCTTCGCCGACGGCATCGAGCGCTCGACGCTGGCCACGGCGGAAGGCGTGCAGGATGCCGCCTCGATCCTCGCCACCTTCCGATCGGTCTCCGGCGAGACCTTCACCCGCGCGCTGAGCCTGGCGCAGGACATGAGCGCAGTGTTCGGACAGGATCTCTCGGGAGCGGCGACGCAGCTTGGCAAGGCGCTGGAGGATCCGATCGACGGCCTCACCGCGCTGCGCCGGGTCGGCGTCTCGTTCTCCGATACCCAGAAGGAGCTGATCCGCTCGCTGGTCGAGACTGGGCAGACGGCGGAGGCGCAGCGGGTGATCCTCGATGCGCTCGAACAGCAGGTCGGCGGCGCCGGCGCTGCGGAGGCGGGCGGCCTCACTGGTGCGACCAACCGGCTGCAGGATGCCTGGGGCAACCTGCTGGAGGCGATCGGCCGCACCCCGGCGGTCACCTCGCTCGCTCAAGGCGCGCTCGATCTGCTGTCCGGCGCAATCGAGGGTATCTCCTCGGCGATCGATGACGATCCGGTCGGCCAGCGGATCGCGGCGGCGACGGCACAGCTGACGCAAGCGCGTGACGAACTCGCTCGTTTGGAGGCGGGCGGACCGGCCACGCCGATGCTGGGCCAGCGCTTCGCCATCGACGAGCAGCGCCAGCGGGTGGCGGCGCTGGAACAGGAATTGTTGACGCTCACCCGGATCGGCGATGCGGAAGCCGAAGCGGCCAGACAGGAGCGCGCGCGAGCGCTGGCCGGGCAGCAGGCGGCCGAGGCCGAACGGCGCGGCGACGCGCTCGCTTCCCAGCGCAGTCAGCTGGAAAAGGCGCTGGATCAGCTGACGACGGATCCCGCCGAGCGGATCGCCCAGGTCAACCGCGAGCTCACCGAGACGAAGAAGCGCCTGGACGCGCTGCGCGCACCCGACGGCGGTAACGCGTCGGATGTGGACGCCGCGATCCATGAGGCGGAAGAGATCGCCCGACGCAAGATCGCGGTGATCAACCAACCGCTGGAAGAGGCAGCCAGGCGCGCCCGCGAAGCGGCCGAACGCCAATCGGCGGCCGAACAGGCCGCGGCTGAACGCGCCTTTCAGGCGAACGAGAAAGTCGCCGACGACCTCGCCAAGCAGCTGGCGCTGTTCGGCGACGAGCGTCGGCAGTTCGTCGATCAGGCGCTCTCGCGACTGTCGGAGACCGCCACCGACGAGCAGTGGGTGCAGGTGGAGCGGCTGGCCAACGCCCTCTACGACGAGAAGCAGGCTCGCGAGCGGCTGGCCGAGAGCCTGCGCACGGAGCAGCAGCTGCGCCAGCAGGGCGCGCGGCTGACCGAGCAGATGCGCACTCCGGCGGAAGAGTTGGCGGCGACCTTGCAGCAGCTGGACGCGCTGATGCGGGCCGGCGCCATCGATGCCGGGACGCATGGACGTGCCATCGCCGAAGCCTACCGGCAGGCGGAACAGGCGGCCGACCGCATGCTCGCCACCAGCCGCGATTGGCAGGACGGAGTGACGCGCGCGCTGCGCGACTATGCCGACCAGGCGATGGATGCGGCGAGCGCCGCCGAGCAGGTGACGACGAGTGCGTTCCAGGGCATGGAGGACGCGCTGGTCGGCTTCGTGACCACCGGCAAGCTCGACTTCGCCTCGCTCGTGGATGCGATGATCGCCGATCTGACGCGGCTGTCGATCCGCATGGCGGTTCTCGGACCGCTGGGCCACGCGCTGAGCGGCGGGCTCGGCGGTCTGGTCTCCGGGCTGTTCGGTTCGTCGGCGCCGACCGCGGGCAGCGGTGAGGCCGGTGCGGCGCCGGGGCCTGGCACCGGCGGGCTCTACGCTAACGGCGGCGTGTTGGCGCACGGTACCGCCATCCCGTTCGCCCAGGGCGGCGTGGTCGACCGGCCGACCCTGTTCCCGATGGCGCACGGCACGGGCCTGATGGGCGAGGCCGGGCCGGAAGCCGTCCTGCCACTGAAGCGGCTCTCCTCCGGAAGGCTCGGCGTCGAAGCGACGGGCGGCCCGCAGGTCACGGTGAACGTCATCAACAACGCCGGCGCCAAGGTGACCACCGAAGAACAACGGGATCCCTCCGGCAACCTGAGCCTGAACGTCATCATCGACGCGCTTGAAACCGCAATGGCGCAGCGCGCGGCGCGCCCCGGCAGCACGCTCAACCGCGCGCTAGCCGCCGCGGCCAACCCGATCCGGGCACGATAGCGATGGCGATCCCGCCCTGGCCGGCATCGCTGCCGCAGCGGCCGCTGGCCGAGGGGTTCTCCGAGACGCCGCCGAACCTGCTGGTGCGCAGTGCCACCGACATCGGACCGGCAAAGGCGCGACGGCGGGCAACGGCCGGAGTAACCAAGCTGAAGGCGGCGTTCCGGCTCAGCCCGTCGCAGCTCGCCACCTTTCGCACCTTCTTCGCCTCCGACCTGCAGGGGGGTGCCTTGTCGTTCTCGTGGACGCATCCGGTGACCGGTGCCGTCGGTGCGTTCCGCATCGTGCCGCCGCCGACCATCGAGCCGATCGCTGCCGGCATCGCCTGGCGGGTCAGCCTGGATCTGGAACTGCTGCCGTGACCCTCACCGACACCGCGACCCGCGAGCTCGCCGCGCAGGATTGTGCGACACCCTGGCTGGTGCTGCTGGAGATCAGCCACCCGCAACTGCCGGCGCCGTTACGGCTGACCTCGGACGGCGTAGCAACCATCAGCAATGGTGCCAGCTACGAGCCGTTCCCGTTCGAGGTGACGCTGCCCGATGATGCTGAAGGCCGCGCGCCGCGCGCGCAGATCCGGATCGACAACACCAGCCAGGAGGTCGTGGCACTCCTCCGCGGACTGACGACGCCGCCCTTGCTGATCATCCGCATCGTCCGCAGCACCGATCCCGACGTTGTCGAGCGCGAGTGGGCCGGTCTCGAATGGCGGGCGTCGACGTTCGACGTCGGCTTCGTCACCGGCACGCTCAGCGTCGACGACCTCGCCGCCGAGGAGTTCCCCTACGTCACCTTCGACGGGCGGTTCCGGGCACTATGGCCATGATCGCTCTCAGCGCGAAGTCCTTCGCCTGCGGCTCAGTGTACTTCGCGCTGGTTTGTATTGAGCGCGCGCCCAGTGGCCTTCGCCAAGTCTCCGGCCCGCCCCCTCGCGGTCGCGCGGGGGCGGCCCTGCGGGCGCGCGCCGGTCTATTCTTTCATCTCTGATCCCTGATATCTGACATCTGATGAACCAGCCTCCTGCATGGGTTGCCGGTTACATCGGCATTCCGTTCCTTGATCTCGGCCGCGACCGGCACGGCTGCGACTGCTGGGGGCTGGTCCGTCTGGTGCTGGCCGAGCAGGCCGGCCTCGAGTTGCCGTCGCTGGCAACCAGCTACCGGAGCGAGGCCAACGCCGCCGGGGTCGGGGATGTCGTGGAAGCGGAACGTCGGTCCGGCGCCTGGCAGCGGATCAATGTCGGCGAGGAGCAGCCATTCGACCTCGTCGAGATGTCGGGCGCGGCGCGGGTTGCTGGTTCCGGCTGGGTGTTCGGTCCGCTGCACGTCGGCGTCGTCGTGACCTCTGGCTGGCTGCTGCACGTCGAACGAGGCACCGCCGCCGTGCTGGCCCGCTACCGCGAGGATCAGGCCATCCGCCGCCGCGTCCTCGGATTCTGGAGGCACACTGCCGATGCCGCTTGACAGCGCGTCCTCATCGTCGCCGCAGCCATCGGTGTACATGCCGCCGCTGCATCCAACGCTCGTCGTCTCGTGCTGCCCGCATCCGTTCGAGCAGCGGCGCGTCGACTACATGGTGCCGGCGGGCCTGACGATTGCCGAGATCGTCGAGCGGATCCAGCCGGACCCGCTGCTGCGCACGCACGGCGTTGCGTTCCTGGGCGAGCAGGCGGTCGAGCGGCAGCATTGGCACCACGTCCGGCCGAAGCCGGGGACGTATCTGTCCATCCGGCTGCTGCCGGCAGGCGGTGGCGGCTGGCGAATCGCGGCGATGGTCGGCATCGCGATTATCGCCGTCGTCACCACGGCGCTCACCTACGGCGCGCTGGCGCCGGTCTGGGGAACGACCGCAGCGGCGATCGCCGGCGGCCTCGCCGGTGCCGCGGTCACCCTCGGCGGCACGCTGCTGGTCAACACCTTCCTGCCGCCGCCGGTGCCGGAGCTGTCGAAGGACAAGGGCACCGAGAGCCAGACGTATCAGATCCTCGGCGCACGCAACCGCGTCGACATCTGGGGCAAGGTGCCGTTCCTCTGCGGCCGCTTCCGGCTGACGCCGCCGTACGCCGCCGCACCCTACCGCGAGGTGGTGGGCTCCAATACTTACTGGCGGGCGATCTTCGCCGTCAGCCACGGGCCGGTGCACGTCGAGTCCATGCGCATCGGCGAGACCCCGATCGGCAACTACGCCGAGGTCGAGTGGCAGATGCGCCGCGGCTACTGGACCATGCCGAACAGGGGCGCATGGGATCCGGCTTCGGGCGTGTTTCCGGCGAGCCCGGAGTTCGGCGATACCTGGACGGCGGTCTCGTCAGGTACCGTAAACGGGCTTGCGGTCGTCGCCGGCCAGACGATCACCTTCAACCGGCTGGCCGACGCCAGCAGCGCCGCGGCCTGGGATCTCGACCAGGGCAAGCCTTTCTCGCTCTATCCGTCCGACGTCTACGAGGACCCGCTGTCGGTGGCGCTGACCTATGCCGCCGGCGGCCAGGTTCGAACGACGGCGCCGGGCGCCGGCGAGATCGCGATCGAGATCGCCTTCGAGCGGCTGGTGCACATCCAGAACCAGCCGGCCGGCAAGAAGTCGGACCAGTCGGTCACCTTCAAGATCGAGCAGTCGCCGGCCGGCGAGAACGTCTGGAGCACGGTTTTGGTCCGCACCGTCACCGGCCGCCAGCAGACGCCGCTCTACTGGGGGAACCGCTGGCGGCCCGCCGAGTACGGTGCCGTCGACGCCAACCAGAGCTACGATGTGCGGATCACCCGGCTCAGCGGCGATACCGACGAGGAGCGCAACTTCTCCAAGTGCTTTTGGACGGCGCTGCGAACCATCAGCTCGGGCGATCCGGTGCCAGTCCCCGGCGTCACGCTGATCGCGGTGCGCATCCGCGCCACCGGTCAGCTGCAGGGGACGATCGACGAGTTCAATGTCACCGTACGCACCATCGCCCGCGACTGGGACGCCAGCACCAACAGCTGGCTCTGGCGGCCGACGTCATCGCCTGCGGCGCTGTTCCGGCACATCTTGCAGCACCCGAGCCGCAGGAAGCCTGCAACTATGGCGCGACAATCTGGATGAGAGGGCGGCGACAATCAGGATGGCGATTTGGTGTCGCGGCTGATCGATGATCGACGCGTTGATTGTCGGGCGC
>Ga0209573_1001697_pt1 | contig 31956 bp, 28 predicted proteins | sample TNRBio252014_DNA_FD_185870 | JGI IMG/M metagenome (GOLD analysis project Ga0209573, IMG submission 185870) | Wastewater treatment Type I Accumulibacter community from EBPR Bioreactor in Madison, WI, USA - TNR Reactor_6/25/2014_ DNA (SPAdes)... | ecosystem: Engineered > Bioreactor > EBPR >...
GAGGGTACAAACCCTATGAGGGAAGTATAGTGTACGGAAACTTTAGCAGCAATGGAACAAGGGATATGTACAACCGGTCATCTGGTATTGTTTTCACAGGTACCGTTACTGATTATTGGTTGAGCTATACAGAGGCACAATATGCGCTGGATTATTACTGCCCCCTTTATGGGAAAGGTCAGACAAGAGAATTCAGGAAATCAACAGTAATTAAAAAGAAATAAAACTTCCGGCAGGCTCCAAGCAAAAAAGAAGCAGGAAAACCTCCTGCTTCTTTTTAAATTACTACTTTATTCAATGAAGCGATGATCCTGTTGTAAATCTCATCATCATCAATCTTTTCCGCTATAAATTTTTCGCCAATCACTTTTTCATATAGTTCAATATATCTTTTCGAAATAGTATCAACCCATTCGTCAGGCATTTCCGGAACAGTCTGTCCTTCCTTTCCCATGAAGTTGTTGGCAATAAGCCATTCACGGACAAATTCTTTACTTAACTGTTTTTGCCGTTCGCCCCTCATCTGTCTTTCTTCAAATCCATCGGCATAAAAGTATCTTGAACTGTCTGGTGTGTGAATTTCATCCATGAGGTAAATAGTATCGCCAATTTTTCCAAACTCGTATTTGGTATCCACTAAAATCAACCCCCTTTTGGCTGCTATTTCCTTTCCCCGCTGAAAAAGTTTGAAAGTATAGTCCTCTAAAATTGACCATTCCTCAGCAGTTGCTAACCCCTGTGAGATAATCTCAGCTTTGCTTATATCCTCATCATGTCCTTCAGCAGCTTTTGTGCTAGGGGTGATGATCGGACCAGGAAAAAAATCATTTTCCTTCATTCCCTCTGGCAATTTTACTCCACAGAGTGATCTTTTGCCGGATGAGTAGGTTCTCCAGGCATGGCCGGTTAAATTTCCCCTGACAACCATTTCAATTTTGAATGGGGTACATTTTTTACCTATCGAAACATTGGGTGCCGGCACCTCTAGCAGCCAGTTAGGACATATATCCCTGGTAGCATCCAGCATATAGGCTGCAATCTGATTCAGTACTTGTCCTTTGTAGGGTATGGGACGGGGTAAAATGACATCAAATGCGGATATCCGGTTTGATGCCACCATTATCAGCCATTGATCTGCGATAGTGTAAACATCCCGTACTTTACCACTATAAAAGGCTGTTTGGTTTGGAAACGAAAAATGGGCCATATTTCGAAAGTATGAAGCTGGTAAAAACCTACCAATCCGGGCTCTCTCAAGATTTCAACAAATTATCCTTTTCCCTTAAAAATTAAATTTTTAGATAAACTTTACAATGCTTATTTTTCCGTCAAATTCCAAAACCAAAATTCCCTATTATGAGAAAAAGCTACTGCTATTTAGCTTCCTCGCTGTTGGCTGTTTTGTTTACGATTGCTGCTTATGCTCAAACAGTTACCATCTCTGGTACTGTAAAAAACAGTTCATCAAAAGAAAGTGTGCCGGCTGTGTCAGTTGCAGTTAAAGGAACCACTCAGGGTACCTACACAAATTCAGACGGTGAGTTCAGTCTGAAAGTCTCGAAACTACCGGTTGTACTCGTTTTTAGCTCAGTTGGTTATGAGGAGCAGGAGATAACTGTATCTGATGCTTCCAAACCGGTCAGTATTGATTTAAAAGTAAATAACGCATTAGGCCAGGAAGTAGTAGTAGCTGCTACCCGTGCCCCAACCCGCTTACTCGAATCTCCGGTGACTGTGGAAAGAATGAGCAGCAATACGTTGAGAAACGTAGCGGCGCCTAACTATTATGAGGCTATTGCTAACCTGAAAGGGGTGGATGTTCATACGGCCAGCCTTACCTTTCGCACAGTAACCACCCGTGGTTTTGTAAGCAGTGGTAATACCCGTTTGAACCAGTTGATTGACGGAATGGATAACCAGGCTCCCGGTTTGAACTTTTCTGTTGGTAGTGTTCTGGGCCCTTCTGATCTTGATGTTGATAATGTCGAGATTCTTTCAGGAGCTTCTTCTGCCTTGTATGGCTCAGGTGGTATGAATGGTACTGTTCTTATTTCAACAAAGAATCCTTTTAAATACCAGGGTCTTAGCTATAATATCAAACAGGGTATCATGCATGTGGATGGCAAGCAACGAAATGCGGCACCTTACTACGATTGGTCATTCCGTTGGGCAAAAGCATATAAAAACAAGCTTGGTATTAAACTCGCAGTTCAATTGGTAAAAGGTGCTGACTGGGAAGCTGAGGATTACCGCAATAAACAACAGATCGGTATACTAAGTAAGGTAGTCGGTGGAAATCGCCAAAATGATCCAAACTATAATGGGATTAACATGTATGGAGATGAGACCAGTGCAGATATGAACGGGTTCTCTTATTTTGTACAAGATCAGACAAGAAGAACCATTTTAGGCGCTTCTGGTGGTGCTCTGGATATAATCAATAATCCATTTATTGGCGCAAATGCGTATTTCACAGCTATTGGAAACCCTGCTTATCCGACAAATACTCAAATTAGTAATTGGATCAATTTACTAGTATCGAACGGCTTGCCGGGAGCAGCTGTACCAGCTGTTCAGCAAATGATGCCATTCTATATCGGGTTAAGAAATGGCTATTTTAATAAGGCCAGTGTTTCAAGAACCGGTTATGAAGAACAATCATTGGTAGATTACAATACTATTAATGTAAAATTCACAGGCGGGTTACATTATAAAATTAACGACAAGCTCGAGGTTTCTTTTAATACTTATTTTGGAACAGGTACTACCGTTTATACAGGGGCAGACCGTTATTCTCTGCGTAACCTGAAAATGGCACAGCATAAGTTTGAATTAAAGCATAAGAACTGGTTTGTTCGTGGATACACTACCCAGGAAAATGCTGGCGAGTCTTATAATGCTACAGCCTTAGGTGCCTTTTTAAATGAAAGTTACAGGCCCAGTTCTTCCTGGTTCCCATTGTATATAGGAACCTTCTCAGAGGGCAGAAGGTTAAATGGTGGTGCAGCTAGTGATTTTGCTTTACACACTGCTGCCCGTGCTGCTGCCGATGTAGGGCGTTGGATTCCAGGCACTAAAGCTTACGATTCAATAGCTTCTATATTAAAGAAAACACCGATCAGAAAGGGCGGAGCTTTATTCCTTGACAAATCCGATTTATATGCGACTGAGGGGCAATTCAATATTTCAGATATGGCCGGTTTTTCAGATAAGCTTGAAATAATTGCCGGTGCAGGCTGGAAACAGTGGATCATGAATTCCCAGGGAACAATTTTTGCAGATACTGCACAATCGCTCAGGGTAAATGAATATGGCGGATATATTCAATTAAAGAAGAAATTGATCAACGATGCACTTACGCTTACTGCTTCAGGCCGCTATGATAAGCAAACTAATTTTGAGGGAAAATTCACACCAAGGATATCTGCTGTAATCAGGGTTGCAAGAGAAAACTTCCTTCGCTTATCTTATCAGACAGCCTACCGCTTCCCCACTAACCAGAACCAATATATAAGCCTGGTTACAGGATCAGGTGTACTCATGGGTTGCTTGCCAGAATTCCAGGATTATTATAAGTTGAACTCTACATTACCTGGTTATACTGCTGCAAGTGTATTGGCATATCGTGCAGGCTCACTTGCCGATTCAAACAGGTTGGTAAGAGCTCAATACAGGAAGGTGAAACCCGAAACAGTGAAGTCCTATGAGTTGGGTTATAAAGGAATAATCGGAAAAAAATTATTGTTTGACGGATATGTGTATTACAGCCAATACCAGGATTTTCTTGTAAGTGAAGCAGTGGTTCAGTCAAGAACTGGCCCTAATTTCGAACTATACTCTGCATATAGCAGTACTAACGTATCATATGTACAGAATTCAACTGATAATGTAAAATCTATCGGATGGGGTATTGGCCTGGAATACCAGCTTATGAAGAGATATGTAGTTTACGGTAACGTTTTCTCTGATCAGCTCCGGGATGTAGATCCTTCAGTAGTTACTTTCTTCAATGCGCCTAAATATCGCTTCAATATTGGTTTGCGCAATGAGAATGTTTGCCATAATATTGGATTTAATGTGGTATTTAAATGGCAGGATAATAACTACTATGAGGGTACTTTTGTTAGCGGTACATTGCCTTACTTTGGCTGGTGGGATGCACAGGTTACTTACCGTCCTCCAACTACCAAGAGTACTTTCCGTGTAGGCGGTACTAACCTGGGTAATCAATACCAGAGAACTGGTTTCGGCAGCCCTTCAGTTGGCGGCCTGTATTACATCAGCTATGGTTACAACCTGTTCTGATCATAAAATTGAAATTGGGTTTTAAGTATAAAGGCCTCCTTAGGGAGGCCTTATTTTTTATCAATCTAGGTGTCAGTAAGACGTTGTTAAATCACTTTTTTCTTCCATCGTCCGCTACGCATATAAAACAGGGATGGTACAAAAAGGCAAAGCCAATATAACCATTCACTCATCCAGCCAAACTTAATGGGCAGGAAGTAATATTCTGATACCAGGTAAACATAGATGCAGTACATAATAATTGCAAAAAGTTCGATATAGAAAGTGATCCTTGTATTTCCGCTTCCGGTTACAGCACTTAACATGACAATTGAAAATGACATCAGCAGCATGGCTGCTGTAACTACTCTCAGTACTGGCAAAGCAGCTGCTATAAAATCATCTCCCTGCCCGAAAACAGACAGGAAGGCTTCCGGGAACAGGTTTAGTACTATGCAAACAACAATGGCTACACCAGTGCTTAACCGGATGATTTTTTTTAGTAAGCTCCAAACCTGCTCTTTCTTGTTTTGGCCTATCACATTGCTCACCATGGCGTTGGTGGTGGCGGCAAAAGCCCAGGTTACACATCCAAAAACACCAAAAATATTGCGCATTACATTCGAGACCTTCAGTGCCATATCACCATGATGTTCAGTCAGCAAAAAGAAAAACTGCCAGCTGATAATACTGATAGCATGCTGGAACATCAACGGCGCAGACATTGAAAAAATAAGAGCACTGTTTTCTTTACTCCATTTTAAATTTTGAAAGAGGCCAAATCGTTTGCTGATACCTTTCCACCGGATCACAAGAAATATTACAAACATGCCGGTAAATTCTGCAATAACAGAAGCAATAGCAGCACCGTTAAAGCCAAGTTCAGGGAACCCAAGCATACCAAAAATTAAAATATAATCGAGCAGTACATTAGTAAGTGTTTCTGCAAGAGTACCTGCAACCAGGTACCGGCTTTGGTTAGTGCCTACCAACAATGCATTACGAAGCTGGTATATATACAAAAAGGGTAGTCCCCATATCCTGATCTGTAGAAACCCGACAGCCTTTTTATGCACTTCAGTATCCTGTATTATCAATCCAAATAAAAAGGGGGTAATAGTATAGGTGATGATGATTCCTGCAACAGCCACGAGCAACCCAATTAAAACACCTTGTGTGAACAACTTCCCGATTTCTTCCGGCCTGTTCTCGCCGGCCCTGCGGGCTATGAGTGCCTGTAAACCATTATTGAGTCCGTAGCCGATGGCAGCAAAAATCAGGTAATATACACCCGTAATGCCCGCCACCGCCAGTGCATAAGAATCATTACTGTAGTGGCCCAGAAAAATATTATTTGTAATAAAGTTTAGCTGGGGGATAAAAATAGCAAGGCTTATCGGCAGTGCAATTTTCAGTATCTGCCGGTTAGTTACTTCTACCTGTAAGTCAGTTTGTGTTCCCCTTGCCATAATTAAAAAGATGGCGAATCTACGATATTTAAATTTTTGTCTATTATTGCACGAACTGAAAAGAATTTTGAAGCAGTTATTTACTATAGAAAATAGCCTTAATGATAATGTTCAGCAGGTTTTGTCATTGAAATTCGGTAACGGGCATTTTAGTTTTGTTATTACTAATAAGGCCGGTGATGAATTGTATAAACTGGCTTATTGCAGGGCAGAAGAATGGAATTCAGGAAACCTGCACGAATTGCTCTCTTTTTTTCCTGAGCTAAAGAACCAGTTTTATCGTATACAGGTTTGTTATGATTTTGAACAAAGTACGTTGGTCTCCTTATCAGATTTCAGGCAGGAAGAATCAGGAACTATGCTGAAAGCTCTTTATGGAGTTAATACTGAATCGGTAGTTATAACAGAAGCTATTCCGGAATGGCAGCTATACAATGTGTATTCAGCACCGGCAGAACTTAGACAGTGGCTACAGCAGCATTTTGCTTCCGCCCTTTTCAGGCATCAGTTTTCATTCGCCTTTAAGCAAATGGATGGAAGAGGTAATGGCGGAAGTCTGTATGTTGACTTCAGAACTGATGATTTTTCAGTGACGGCAATGAGGAGTAGTAAATTACTTCTGGCTCAGACTTATGTTTACTCAACCCCTGAGGATGTGGTTTATTATCTGTTGAAAATATGCAGCCAGTTTGGTTTATCACAGCAGGAAGCGGAATTTCATTTGTCAGGGTTAATCGATAAACAATCGGCTTTATATAAAGAGATACATCAATACTTCATTCATGTGGACTTCAGGGAAGCTACCTGGAATGTTCAGGGTGATGAATATCCCAATCATTTTTTTACCTCACTTAACGACCTGGCCCGATGCGTATCATAGGTGGTGAACATGGTGGAAGAAAATTTAACCCGCCTTCAAACATGCCTTACACAAGGCCTACTACCGATATTGCCAAGGAAGGCTTGTTTAATGTACTGCAGCACAATCTGGATTTTGAGGAATTAAAAACGCTGGATTTATTCGGAGGGACAGGTAGTATCAGTTATGAACTTGCCTCAAGGGGTGTAAATGACCTGACCATTGTGGAGAAGGATACCAACATGTACGAGTTTATTAAAAAAACGTCGGCGGCATTAAGACTGGATAATTTTAAGGTTATAAAAATGGATGTGTTCAAATTTATCCAGGGTTGTACTGATAAATTTGATTTCATTTTTGCAGGACCGCCATATGCCCTCAGAAACATTGACGATTTGCCAAAGCAGATATTTAAAAAGCAATTATTGAACCAGGGTGGTTGGTTTGTATTAGAGCACACTCCAAGAAACGATTATAAATCATTTCCCTTCTTTAAATCTGAACGCAATTATGGTACTACTGTATTCTCTACTTTTGTGGAGAACAGGGATTGAAACATGACTAAAAGGGAACTCCGAAAGGTATTTAAGGAAAAAAGGAAATCTCTTTCCGCGGCTGAAAGAGCAAAGCTTGATGACCTGATGCTTATACAGTTTCAAGCGGTTGATCTGCCGTTTATTTATTCTTTGTTTACTTATTGGCCAATGGAGTATCATAATGAGCCGAATACGCACCTTTTTACTGACTACATTGAGTTCAGAAACCCTGAACTTAAAATCGCATATCCAAGAATCGAACTTACTGGTGATAAAATGGTCGCCATTCTGATTAATAAGGAGACGGCTTTCAGAAAGAATAGTTTCGGGACCTATGAACCGGAAAACACTGAGACAATAAGACCGGATGCATTCGATATGGTATTTGTCCCCCTGCTTGCAATCGATATGTATGGATACAGGGTTGGTTATGGTAAGGGATTCTATGATAGATTCCTGGCTGATTGCTGTAAGGACTGCCTGAAAGTTGGTTTTTCCTATTTCGAGCCGGTTGAGCAAATCTCTGATAAGCATGAATTTGACGTACCTTTAAATCTTTGTATTACGCCTCAATCTGTGTATGTTTTCTAACTTTTTTCTCAAATCGTTCCGCATTCTTTTACTTCCATTTGCGTTACTGTACTGGTTGGGTATAGCCTTTCGTAACTGGCTATATAATAAAAATATCATAGAGTCAACATCATTTGGTCTGCCGCTGATTTGCGTTGGAAATCTTTCTGTGGGCGGTACCGGTAAATCTCCGATGGTAGAATACCTGGTTTCAAATTTAAAAACAGATTACAAAGTAGCAACTCTTAGCCGTGGGTATAAAAGAAAAACCAAAGGGTATGCTTTGGCAGATGAGAAAACGACAGCTCTTGAAATTGGGGACGAACCCATGCAGTTTCATTTGAAATTCCCCGATGTGCCGGTAGCTGTAGGGGAAGAGAGAATTGTGGCGATTCCTCAATTGTTGCATGATAAACCTGAGATACAGGTTATTGTTCTTGATGACGCATTTCAGCATAGGGCCATCAAGGCTGGTCTGAATATACTGCTTACGGACTATAATAATCTTTTTACAAGGGATTTCTATTTACCTACAGGAGATCTAAGGGATTTGAAAAGTAGTTATAAGAGAGCAGAGATTATTATAGTTACTAAATGTAAAAAGGAGTTGAGTGAGACTGAAAAACAAAAACTGATAAACGAAATTAATCCTTTGCCCGGTCAGCATGTTTTTTTTACTGCTATTGATTACAGCCGGCCATATCATATTATTACAAAGGAGGAAAAGGGGTTGAGTGGTAAAGTGGAGATACTGCTGGTTACCGGTATTGCCAACCCAAGGCCCTTGAAGAAATTATTGGAGGAATACAGCAATACCTACCAGATGCTGCAGTATGCGGATCATCATATATTTACTATTGATGACCTGAAAGACATCAAAGAGTCTTTTGATAAGATAAATGCAAAAGAAAAAGTAATACTTACGACAGAAAAAGATGCAGTGCGGCTTTTGAAGTTCTGTGAAGAAATAAGAGATATGCCTTTTTATGTAGTGCCCGTTAAGCATCAGTTCCTGTTTAACCAGGGAGCTGAGTTTGATCAGTTAATAATTGATTTTATCAGAAATTTTAAGAAAGAAGATTAATACCTATTATGGGAAGAAAAAATTCAAAAAAGCGAAGTACAAAAGAAAAACAACGTCAGCCTTCATCAAAACTGCTAAAGGGAGTGCTGGATATTACCCGTTCCGGGATGGGTTTTGTGATCATTGAAGGAATGGATGTGGATGTAATGATCCGTCCGGCTGATTTTAATACGGCCCTTCACGGTGATACTGTTCGTGTAGCCATCAAAGAGGTACGTAGTAGCGGCCGGAGAATGCAGGGGGTTGTGAAGGATGTATTGCAAAGAAAAAGAACCGAGTTTATCGGTGCACTGCAAATGAATAAAGGCTTTGCCTTTTTTATTGCTGAAGCAGATAAGCCCATGCCTGATATTTTTATCCCACTATCTAACATTAATAAGGCAAAAGATGGGGACAGGGTGGTGGTAAAACTGCTGGAGTGGGAAAAAGATGGAAATAAGAGGCCCGTAGGGGAAGTGGTAACTGTACTGGATTCAGTGAACTCCAATGATGCGGCGATGAAAGATATCTTACTTGATGCAGGATTTCCCTTGCAATTTTCTGATGAAGCACTCGAAGTGGCAGCCAGGATACCTGATGCCATTCCTACTGATGAAATAAAGAGGAGGAAGGATATCAGGGATGTTTTTACCATTACTATTGATCCGGTGGATGCGAAAGACTTTGATGATGCTATTTCATTCCGGAAACTGAAAAATGGTAATTATGAGATAGGCATTCATATTGCAGATGTAAGCCATTATGTAGAAACAGATAATGACCTGGATAAGGAAGCTTACTTGCGGGCTACTTCTGTTTATCTGCCTGACAGGGTGAATCCAATGCTCCCCGAACATATTTCTAATGTACTATGCTCTTTGCGACCACATGAAGACAAACTCACTTTCTCTGCTATCTTCCAGATAACTGCAAAAGCGGAAATAAAGCAATACTGGCTCGGTAAAACAGTTATTCATTCAGATCACCGGTTTACATACGAAGAAGTTCAGGCGATAATTGAAGAAAAAGCTGGTTTGTATGCGGAAGAAATTTTGATCTTGAATGATATCGCTCAGCGATTCAGGAAGAAAAGATTTAATAAGGGTGCAATCAACTTTTCTTCTCAGGAAGTGCGGTTTAAGCTGGATGAAAAAGGAGATCCCATCGGTATTATGGTAAAAGAGAGTAAAGAAGCTCACCAGTTGATTGAAGAGTATATGCTCCTGGCAAATCGAACTGTAGCAGAAAATATTTCAAAACTTAAATTTAATAATAAGCCGTTGCCATTTCCTTACCGCACACACGATGACCCGGATGAAGCAAAGCTGGTGCCTTTTGCCGCTTTTGCAAAAAAATTCGGGCACAAGTTTGATACTTCTTCGCCGGAAGCAATTGCAACATCATTTAACCAGTTGCTGAAGGATGTACATGGGAAACCGGAACAGCATGTACTCGAACAGTTAGGTATCCGTACAATGGCCAAGGCTAAATATACTACAGAGAATGTAGGCCATTACGGGCTGGGCTTTGAGCACTATTGCCATTTCACTTCTCCTATTCGCCGTTATCCTGATGTACAGGTTCACAGAATATTATTTGATGTATTGAATAACAAAGTAAATCCTGATAAAAAGCTGGAAGAAAAGTGTAAGCATACCAGTGAAAGGGAGAGAGCTGCTATGGAGGCAGAACGGGCTGCCAATAAGTATAAGCAGGTGCAGTATATGCGCAATTATCTCGGTGAAGAATTTGAAGGAGTGATTAGTGGCGTTGCCTCATTTGGGTTCTGGGTGGAAACAGTAGAACATAAATGCGAAGGGCTGGTCAGTGTAAACAGTCTGCTCGAATATGATGAGTTCAGGCATGTGGAAACAGACTATTGCCTGGCCGGTCAGCGAAGTGGCAAAAAATTCCGGATGGGAGATAAGGTATGGATAAAAGTAGTAGCAGCTAACCTTACTAAAAGACAACTGGACTATGAATGGGTGGTAGCCGGAGAACTGGCCTCAGAAAAAAATGAGAAACAAAAAGGTAAAAAACGGAAATGATACTTATTTTGGCCTATGCAAAGTTTTGAGTTATTGTCACAGAAGTTCGCTCTTCATTTCGAGAAGCCACATTTTCCTGCCGAGCCGGCTTCTTTATATCAGCCCAATGAATATTTCCTGAAATTAGGAGGCAAGAGAGTCCGGCCGGTTCTTTGCCTGATGGGTAATGAATTGTTTGATGATATCAGGGAAGATGCATGGGATGTAGCTGCTGCCATCGAACTCTTTCACAACTTTACACTCATTCATGATGATATAATGGATAAAGCTCCCTTGCGAAGGGGAATGGAAACAGTACATACTAGGTATGGAGAAAATACAGCATTGCTTGCCGGTGATGTAATGCTGGTAAAAGCTTATGAATATATCAGCCGGATCGATAATAGTTACCTTCATGCTGTTATTCAATTGTTCAATCAAACAGCCAGGGAAGTTTGTGAAGGCCAGCAATGGGATATGGATTTTGAAAAAAGAGAAATGGTAAAGCTAGATGAGTACCTGCGTATGATTGAATTAAAGACCTCTGTATTGCTGGCTGCCAGCTTGAAAATGGGTGCCATATTAGGCGGTGCGGGGGAAAGAAACCAAAACCTGCTGTATGAATTCGGCAGAAAGCTGGGAATTGCTTTCCAGGTACAGGATGACTACCTGGATGCTTTTGGTGACCCTCAGAAATTTGGCAAACAGGTAGGAGGTGATATTTTGGCCAATAAAAAAACATTCCTGCTTATTCATGCAATGGAATCCGCTTCAGCTGGCCAGCAAAAAGAATTAAGTAAACTGCTTGCAGGAAATGAGGCTGGGAAAATAGAAAATGTATTGAAGATATTCAGAGATTGTAAGGTGGACGAGTGGGCCCTGCAATTGAAGAATAAATTCCTGGACGAAGCGTTTGCTCATCTGGAAGATATTGCTGTTCTCTCAAAGAGAAAGCAACCATTAAAGGAACTGGCCCAGTTTCTTGTGCAGCGGGAGCATTAATTTGTGGTAACTAACCGCCGGGTTATCATTTTTTTCCCTATTTTGATAACTAAAACCAACTGACTGATGTCAAACTCATTGTTCCGCCGGAAATCAATAGACAAGATTGTAAAAGATGCCGATCTTCCTGCTGATGACATTCATAGCCATGGATTAAAAAGGGTGTTAACTGTCAAAGACCTCACTTTTTTTGGTATAGCTGCTATTATTGGTGCCGGAAGTTTTAGTAGTTTGGGTGGTGCAGTATTTAATGGCGGCCCCGGCGTTGTAGTTTTATTCGTTATTACTGGTATTGCCTGTGCCTTTACTGCTTTCTGTTATTCCGAATTTGCCAGCCGTATACCGGTTGCCGGCAGTGCCTATACTTATGCGTATGCAAGTTTCGGCGAACTTTTTGCATGGATCATTGGGTGGGCATTGATAATGGAATATTCTATCGGGAATATTTATGTAGCATTCAGCTGGAGTGATTATTTCACTTCTTTTTTGCATAAAGTCAATATTCATGTGCCCGACTACCTCACTTGTAGTTATATAGAAGCGAAAAAAGCTGTTGCTGAGGGTAGTGTTAACCAGGAGTTGATAAGTGCCTGGAATAATGCACCCATGTTGGGGAGCTTAAGAATAATATTTGACTTGCCCGCATTAATAATCAACTTGCTGATAACCTACCTGGTATATCGTGGAATCAAAGAAAGCCGCAACTTCAGCAATGCTATGGTAGTATTAAAATTGGCTATTGTAGGATTAGTGGTGTTGGTAGGGGGATACCTTGTTTTTTCAAACGGTCTTACATTTAACTGGACACCGGCCAATGATGAAGGAATAAAATCATTTATGCCGAATGGGTTTAGCGGGGTAATGATGGCAGTAAGCGGTGTATTTTTTGCTTATATCGGATTTGATGCTGTGAGTGTATTGGCAGAGGAAAGTAAGAACCCACAAAGGGATTTGCCAAAAGGAATGATCCTGTCACTTGTTATTTGTACTATTGTTTATATACTATTGACGCTGGTTTTAACAGGTGCTGTTCATTATAAAAATTTTGATGGCGTTGGAGATCCTTTAGCTTTTATTTTTGAAGCTCAGAACCTGAATATTGGCTGGATGCAATTACTGGTTTCCATTTGTGCAGTGGTTGCTATGACAAGTGTACTCCTTGTTTTTCAGATGGGGCAACCCCGCATCTGGATGAGTATGAGCCGGGACGGATTAATGCCACCTGTATTTCAGAAAATTCATACCAAATTTAAAACACCTTCTTTTGCTACTATTGTTACAGGCTTAGTAGTAGGAATCCCCATTTTATTTACTGACAAAACCTTTGTACTTGATTTTACCAGTATAGCTACTTTGTTTGCTTTTGTATTGGTTTGCGGAGGTGTCTTACTTATTCCAAGGAAAGAGAAGGTAGCCGGTCGTTTTTCACTTCCATATATTAACGGGCAATTCATCTTCCCATTGATTATTGCTGGAGTTTTCATTTTATTTACAGCGCTTGGGAAGGGATACCTGTCAGATATGTTCAATTTTGATTTTTCGGCTAACGAAGACTATATAAATGGGAAATCCAGTTTCATGGACTTGGCTACTCCTAAAATATCGCTGATTATCTTCTGGATCATTTGTATCCTGCTTTCTGTTCTTACTATTATCAAAAAATACTCACTTATACCGCTCATGGGAGTGGTTACATGTCTTTACCTGCTTACGGGAATGACAAAAAGTAACTGGGTATGGTTTATTAGCTGGTTATTGCTTGGAGTACTTTTTTATTTCTTGTACGGGTATAAGAAAAGTAAGTTGGCTTCTCCTCCGGCAGCTTAATTCGAAAATAATACATACAAGAGCTGTACTATTTTGTACAGCTCTTTTTTTGCCTGTTATGAAACAGTGTTTTGTAAATTTGTGACCGGTTTCAACAACATAAGGAGATTATGAAGTACCAGATTGGTGATATTGTGCTGATCCTGCATTCCAACGAAGAAGGGAAGGTGGTGGATATAATCAATGACAAAATGCTGATGGTGGATGTTCAAGGGGTTACATTTCCTGTTTATAAAGACCAGGTTGATTTCCCATATTTCAAACGGTTTACTGAAAAGAAGATTATTCCTGCCAAAAAAGAAAAGAAATACATCGATGATGTACGAAAAGAAAAGTATGCCGAAACAAAAAGAATAGCTGACGGAGTATGGCTCACTTTTTTACCACTAATGGATACAGATGAGTTTGGTGATACAGTGGTGGAGGAACTGAAATTGCATTTGGTGAATCATACAGAAACTCCTTACAATTTCATTTACAAACTTCATTTTTTTGGCAAGCCTGACTTTGATCTGAAGAACATTGTTCATCCATTTGAGGATTTTTACCTCCATGATATTCAGTTTTCAGAATTGAATGACAGCCCAACTTTTGACTTTGAGTTTACTTTGGTGACTCCTGATAAAAGGAAGGAAAATCATTTTGAGGCTTCGGTGAGACTAAAGCCCAAACAACTCTTTGCTAAAATTGAAGAATTGAAGCAAAAGAACCTGGCCACTTTTTCTCAACTGCTTTTTGAAGAATATCCTGATAAAAAGCATGAGGATGTGGTAGAAATGGGAAACTGGGCGGCGAAAGGTTTTAAAATCTATGAGGCTTCAAAAGCCAGGCAGCACCTGGAGCCTGCCCGCAGTGTTGTTGACCTTCATATTGAAAAGCTTACTGATGACTGGAAACATATGAGTAATTATGAGATCGTAAGCTTGCAGTTAAAAACATTTGAAAAATTTTATCACCTGGCGGTCCTGCATCATCAGCCTTCATTGATTGTGATACATGGAATCGGGGAAGGAAAGCTGCGGGATGAAATACACGATATACTCCGCCTGAAGAAAGAAGTAAAATCTTTTGTGAACCAGTATGACCCCAGGTTTGGATACGGGGCTACAGAAATATTCTTTCAATACTGATTTACATTTCTACCTTTGTATTTGCTACAAGCCAGGCTATCGATCCGATTTTTCATTGGGTAGGAAAGTCCGGACAGCACAGAGCAATGCACCGGTGAAGAGCCGGGTCTCGCCTCAGGCGAGAACAGACAGTGCCACAGAAAATAACTGCCTCCGGGTAAGGGTGAAAACGTAGGGTAAGAGCCTACGGCTGTTGATGGTAACATCAATAGCGGGTAAACCTTGCATGCTGAAATGCCACATATAGTACCGTTTGAGGACGGCTCGTCCAAGCCTGCTTTACGGCAGACAGGGTACAGGGTAGGCAGATTGATCCCGGCAGGTAACTGCCGGGACAGATAAATGATAGCCCCAGACAGAATCCGGCTTACAGGCTTGTAGCTTTTTAATTAAAACCTTTGTTATGAGAATATTCCTTTTTGCATCTTTTCTGCTTCTTTCATTTTACAGTTGCAGGAATAAATCAGCCACTAAGGAAAAACAGGTGGAAGCTGTTTCAGCGGATACTATACGTGTCGTACAATCGGATAAGGGGTCGGTGCTCACCTCCCTTAACCGTACTATAATGTCTGTGCTAAAGAATAAAAGATACGACTCCCTTTCATTTTTTATTCATCCTGTTGAAGGTCTTCGCTTTTCTCCTTATGGGTATGTTGATACTTTGAATGATGTGGTATTGACGGGATTGAAGTTGATAGCAGAAATGGGGAAGAAAAAGCAGGACATAATACGCTGGGGCGAATATGATGGTACCGGTGATCCGATAAAGATGACCTTAAATGAGTACATGCAACGGTTTGTGTATGATGCGGATTTTTTAAACCCGGAGAAAATGAGCTTCAACGAATTTCTTGGCGCCGGTAACTCACAAAATAATATCCTGGCAATGTATCCGGGATGTGATTTTACTGACAGTCATTTTTCCGGGTTTGACGAAAAGTACGATGGCATGGACTGGAGAAGCCTGCGGTTGATATTTAAGAAAATCGGTACTAAATATTATCTAGTAGGTATTGTACATGATGAGTGGACGATATAGTTTCACTTGTATACGTTTCCAATATAGCTGCCGAGTTCCATCATCCATGCAATACCCAAATGGACCAGCAATCCGCCGAGTATTGAACGGGTATTATATACAATTATCCCAAGCAGCAATCCGCCGAAGTAGGAACTGATACATTCGCCCAATGGCTTGCCAAAATGAATAGTACAATAGAATACGGCCATTGGCAGTATTGCATCTTTTCCCGCCCATTTTATGAAAGCCAATACGAGGAAACCCCGAAAAAATAGCTCAGTGGTGATAAAGTCACTTCCATAGGACAATTCAAATAATAGCTTGTGCCACCAACTGAAATCTGTTTCTGCGGATACCATGCCGATTATTTTTAGCTTGGGGTAAGTATCCAGGAAATCTGGCTGAGTTGATGCCATCCCTATGAGGGGAAGCATGAGTATTGGCATTATCAAATATGGCTTCATATCGAATCCTTTTAAAGTGAAGCCATAAAAAGGTTGTTTATTGTCGAAGGTAGCCCAGGTGATAATTAAAATGGTTGTTACAATAAGAAATAATAATGGCCAGTAAATGATATGATTCCAGTAGTTTTCCCAGCTTTGATCCGGCAGATGGATAATCGTGACATTCAGACTGATTTTTAAGGAAAAAATCGCTGGTGCAAAGAGGATAAACAACCAAAAAAGTCGGGGTGTTGTTGTATCATTTTTTTTCTCTCTTTGAAGATATAGTAGCCAATGAGGAATTATAAAGGCACTCAGGAAGACTATATACCATAAAATAAGTTTAATAGGGAACGAACTTTTTTTTTGAATATATCCATTAATGTCAAAATGGTAATTCAGAGTTATCAGAATAGCTGTAAATAATGAAATAAGGATAAAAACCTGTTTATCTGTTTCGTAGACATACCGCCTTATATATTCTATGATCAGTTTCAATGAGGAGGAAAAATAAAATTTATTGTGGTCTTTAAACTTTCTTGCGCCACTCAGTTCCAAAGTTGCGTTAATAATTTATAAACAAAAAGTATAGCCATGAAAACTTTATCACTTAACCGGATCACAATCGCTGCCTTTGCAGTGTTATTCTCAGCTTTCCTGATTTCCTGTCAGAAAGAAAGCAGCCTTTCGAACACAACTGATACACTAACTGAAGAAGAAGCTACGAATTTATCTGATGAAAGCAGCCAGGCGGAAGCCAGCTTTGATGATGTAGAGGATGTGAGTATGGTAGCCGCAGAAGAAGAAGGAGATGTGAGCATGTATGGTCGCTCAGGAACAGAAAGTGGCCGCCTTGTTCCGTTTGCTGAATTACGTTTACGTCTTGGCCCCTGTGCAGAAATTACAGTGTCACCCAACGACAGCACTTATCCAAAAACAATCACCATCGATTTTGGACCTAACGGTTGCCTTTGTGCAGATGGAAAATACCGCAGGGGTGCTATTGTTATTCACCTGACTGCACCTATCCGCAGGCCGGGTGCCGTAATGACTATCACCTTTGTTGATTTTTACCTGAACCGTGCCCATATTGAAGGAACGAAAGTAGTGAGTAACCTGAGCCAGAATAGCAATATTAAGTTTACTGTACAAGTGGTGGGAGGTAAAGTTACTTTCCCTAACGGAAGAGGGTATAAATATGATGGTATTAAATATGTAAAGCAGGTTGAGGGAGGCGCTACCCGCCCGATACGGGATGATGTATACAGCATTGAAGGAAGATCAAAAACAGAATTTAATGGTGGATTGACGATTAACCTGAATACTGAATCTCCTTTGATCAAGAAAGTAATTTGTCCCTGGATCAGCAATGGTGTACTGAAAATTAAAATAAACAGCAGAGTTTTATTCCTTGATTATGGTGCACCGAATAATGGTAATTGCGATAACAAAGCAATGCTTACATGGAATAATGGAAACAACCAAAGACTGATAACCTTACCTTAATCTCTATGAACTGGTACTCAAAAGTCCTCCTGCATTGCAGGGGGACTTTTATATTTGCAGTATGCGATATGTCATTCTATTTTTCTTAACCCTTGCAATTGCCTGTAACCAGGCCGATGAGCATACTGATGTACAGAAGGCGCTAACCGGCAATTGGTTTGTTTTATATCCTGAAGATGTACTGGTAACTGATGAGCAGGAAAAAGTATATGCAGCAATACAGGATTCTTTAACCGGGCTTAAGTGTTTGAAACTGGTCAGCTTTTCTCCTAATGGTGAGTTTAGCCAGCTGGACAGTATAGGCATTAAAGGTCGATGGGGAACAAAAGAGAACGAAAATGTACTTGTTTATGATGGAGGATGGGGGTTTGATAATTTTAAATCTACTTTTACCGGGTTGAAAGATGATATCCTTCAGTTGACCGAAATCGTTAATTCAGGCGGAGAGAAAATAAAACTTATCTGGCATTTGAAAAAAATTGAAGATGGATATGCAACTCAGCTATTCACCTCTGCAATGAATGAGTGGAGAAAGAAACCACTAAAGCCTGAGTCAGACGATGAACTTAAGAAGAGATTGGTACAGGCACTTGAATATTATTCAATTTACTTTCAATTGATAGCTGATGAGTCTTCTTATTTTATTCCCGGGAGAGTGATATTACCGGTTAATTTTTACCAGCATGGGATAGGGTTGAAAAAATTTGATATGGAGAGCAAATTCACTTCACTTTTCTATTCATCAGAGCAGGCAGAGATGGCTTATTATATTTTAAAAGGTGCTTTTAACCGGGCCAAATTTGATACTCCAAAAGAATTAAAGAGTTATAGTGCTGAATATGCCCTGATGTTGAAGGAACTGGCCAGGAAAATCGCTGAGTGATTATTAGCCCTTACCATCTCTCTGGTAAAACAATAAAAAGACATGCCGGATTGATAAGATCAATCCGGATCACTCAATGTGATAGGCAATTAGCGTGGAGACCTGCTGCAGTTTTATTTGCGGAAAACCCATCGGAGCTTTTTCCTGTATATACCTGATCACCCCAATACCGGGTTTGAAATAAACCTGGTCTTTACGGTAATTACGGGCATTTTTTTCGAAATAAATATAATCTGCAAATGATCCGGCCGGTATGGTAATTGTTTCTTGTATTTTCAGTGATCTGCCTATTGCTGCGGCATCTTCAAAACTGGCCAGGTAGCGAAGGGAATCACCCGGAAAAAGGCTGTATTCTTTTTTGGCATCCGTTACACCCGGAGTAAATAAACGATCTTCCATTTTGAAAAGAGCGGAATCATTAGCATACAATTTTTCCGGAAGACCAACTGAAATATTACTTTCCCACCATACCAGTTCATCGCTCAATGTTTTCCATGTTTTGGTAAATCGAAGTGTGTCATATTGTATATGAGAAAAAACACCATCATTAAAGACGGAATCTTCATAGATCCAGAAGTTTCTTGTACTCATAGGCATCAGGCCGCAAAATTTTGAAGTACACTCAAATGAAACAAGCGAGTCGGATGAATAGGATCGACCGGCTGGATTAAAAGTTTGAAGTAAGCAAGGTTCTTCCGTTTCCGGGGTAACGAAGCTTTCTTTTTTGCAAGATGACAGGAAAAGACTACCAGCAAAGAGTGATAATATTACTTTTTTCAAAGGGATTCGTTTTACGTCCAAAGGGACGACAAAATAAAAACTACTTTTTGTAATTCATAGCTTTACTAAGTATTTTTTCGTGAATCCCGCATCGTATTTTATGCATGAGCAATGATTGTAAGCGTTTTATAGATGCTTCAAGAATAAAAAAAGCCCGGGATGTACCAGGCTGGTCATTAGAATAGGAAAACTACTATTTAAAAATTGTTCCAAAAAAATCCCTCATATCTTTCCATGATGCAGTATCCGCTGCTGCGTTATATGCAATAGGAATATTGAATTTCTGACCATTTGCAGTGGCATCCGGGTTGCTGAATGCATGAGTGGCGCCTTCGTAGGTTTTAAAGGTGTACCTGGCACCAATTGAATCCATTTGTTTTTTAAACATATCAACTTCTGCCTGGGGGACAAATGGATCGGCCCCTCCATGACAAACCAATACCTGTGCTTTAAGTTTGCTTTTATCCGGTGTTACGACTTTTAATCCGCCATGAAAACTTACCACAGCCACAAGATCTTCTCCCATATTAGCCATATTTAAGACCTGCGTGCCGCCAAAACAATACCCGATGGCTGCCATTTTAGAAGCATCTGCCTGTTTGTATGCTTTAAGAGTTTCTACGGCAGCATCAAACCGCTGTTTTGCCATTTGTGTGTTTTGGTAAAATGGCATTGCCAGGTTGCCAGCATCAGTCGGATTATCAGCTCTTTTACCGTTTCCATACATATCAATTGCCATAGCTATATAACCAAGTTTAGCCAATTCTCTTACCCTCATTTTTACATAGTCATTCATTCCCCACCATTCATGTACCACCAGTACGGCCGGTCGTTTCCCTTCGATATTTTCATCCCAGGCTACAAAGCCGTCCATTACGAGACTATCCCTGATATCAGAAGGGGAGTAGGTAACATTTTCTTCTTTCAATTTTGGTTCTTTCATTTCAGCCTCCTTTTTTTTGCCTTCCTCGTTACAGGAAGTAAGTAATAATGTAAACGCTGCTGTAAGAATAAAAAAATACTTTTTCATTATATCTGGGATTTTGTTTCGAAAGTTAGAACATTAAAGTTCAGGAAAAGTTCTTTGATGGAAAAGGAAAACTCAGCTGGGCATTCATTCAGTTGCCTGTACATCCCAACTGTTTGCTTTCCCTTACCTTTGCAGCCATGACACAGGAAAAATTACAGGATATGCGGTCCCGCATTGCCGGGATAAGGAGGTTTCTTTGACGTCGGTAACCGACAACAAAAGATAGCCGAAGACAAACAACTTTCTTTAAGCCCAGGTTTTTGGGATGATAATAAAAGGGCGACGGAAATTCTTAAAAACATCAAGCTGAATGAGTATTGGATAAAGCTTTATGAAACTGCCGAAACAGGGGTAGAGGATTTTGCCGTGCTGTTTGAGTTTTGGAAAGCTGGTGATGCCACCGAAGAGGAGACAAAAGAAGCTTACCAAAAGGCACTTGATCTGTTAGATGATGCAGAGTTTAAAGCCACATTAAATGAACCGGAAGATGAATTACCTGCTGTATTGCAGATAAATTCCGGCGCTGGTGGTACAGAAAGCCAGGACTGGGCAGAAATGCTGGCCCGTATGTACAGAATGTACGGTGAAAAGCAGGGCTGGAAAGTTACCGAAATGGACTGGCAATGGGGCGATGGTGCTGGTATAAAAACCTGTACGTTGCAGTTTGAAGGGCCGTTTGCATATGGATTTTTAAAAGCAGAAAGTGGTGTGCATCGCTTGGTTCGTATTTCCCCATTTGACAGTAATGCAAGACGACATACTTCGTTTGTATCCGTCTATGCTTATCCGCTGGTGGATGATACAATAAATATTGAGGTGAATCCTGCAGATGTAAAGATGGAAACATCACGCAGTGGCGGCGCTGGTGGACAGAATGTAAACAAAGTAGAAACGAAAGTGCAGTTGACGCATATTCCAACAGGTATTGTGGTGGTGTGCCAGCAGGACAGAAGTCAGCTAGGTAACAGGGAACTTGCCATGCAAATGCTGAAAAGCCGTTTGTACGAATTGGAATTACAGAAACGAAATGCTCTGAAGGATGCCACCAATGCCAAAAAGAAAAAGATCGAGTGGGGCAGCCAAATAAGAAGTTATGTTTTCCATCCATATAAAATGATAAAGGATCACCGTACCGATTATGAAGTGGGAAATGTGCAGCCAGTGATGGATGGTGAACTGGATGGATTTATTAAAGCTTACCTGATGAGTGAAAAGGAAAGCGGAGTGTGATTATTAGCACTGGAATCGGGCCATGATAATAATTAATTTTACAATTTAAAATTTGTCATATGAGTTTTGGAACATTTTCATATCCCATGCCTGTTAATGAACCGGTTTTAACTTATGCACCCGGTTCCCCGGAGAAGAAAAGACTAAAAGAAGTATTGACTGAACTTAAAAAGCAAGAGATCGATGTACCAATGTATATCGGTAGTAAGGAAGTAAGAACAGGAAAAAAGGTAGCCATGCACCCGCCGCATGAAAGGAAACATACACTGGGTTATTTTCATGCAGGAGAAGAGAAGCATGTACACCAGGCAATCGAAGCTGCCTTGGCTGCTAAGGAGAGCTGGGCTAATATGAGCTGGGAAAACCGTGCAGGCATTTTTCTGAAAGCAGCTGACCTGATGGCAACAAAGTATCGTCCATATATGAATGGCACAACGATGCTGGGACAGAGTAAAAATGCTTTCCAGGCAGAAATAGATGCGGCTTGCGAATTGATTGACTTTCTCCGGTTTAATGTTCACTTTTTATCTGAGATATATAAGCAACAACCCATCAGTGGTGCTGGTATGCACAATCGTATGGAGTATCGTCCGCTGGAAGGATTTGTGTTGGCTGTGACGCCATTCAATTTTACAGCTATTGGTGGCAACCTGCCAACCTCTGCTGCTATGTGTGGTAATGTGGTGGTATGGAAGCCGGCTAATACACAGGTATATTCAGCACAAATGACGATGAGAATACTGAAGGAAGCTGGTCTGCCGGATGGTGTTATCAACCTGATCTATGTAGATGGGCCAACAATTGGCAGGGTGTGTTTCAATCACAGGGACTTTGCCGGAGTCCACTTTACCGGGTCTACCGGTGTTTTCAATAATATGTGGGAGACGATCGGTAAAAACATGGCCAATTATAAATCTTACCCAAGGATTGTAGGTGAAACAGGAGGGAAGGATTTTGTACTGGCACACAAAAGTGCTGATCCGGATGTAGTTGTTACTGCATTGCTGCGTGGCGCTTTTGAATTCCAGGGACAAAAATGTTCTGCGGCTTCAAGAGCTTATATTCCGTCTAATATAGCAGAGGAAGTAAAAAAGAAATTGATAGCAGGGGTGAAGAGCTTTAAAATGGGAACGGTAGAAGATTTTACCAATTTTATCAATGCTGTAATTGATGAAAAGAGTTTTAACAGCATCAAACGTTATATTGATAATGCGAAGAAAGATACTAAAGCAGAAATATGGGTAGGCGGAAAATGCGACAGTAAAGATGGTTGGTTCATTCAGCCAACGGTAATACAGGCAAAAGATCCGAAGTATGTAACTATGTGCGAAGAGATTTTCGGGCCTGTGCTGACTATTTATGTATACCCGGCAAACAGTTTTGAAAAGACGTTGGAACTGGTTGATAATACTTCTCCATATGCTCTTACCGGTTCAATAATATCACGAGACAGGGATGCTGTTGAACTGGCGACAAACAAACTACGGAATGCCGCTGGTAATTTTTATATCAATGATAAGCCAACTGGTGCTGTAGTAGGACAGCAACCTTTCGGAGGAGCAAGAGGCAGCGGAACGAATGATAAGGCAGGAAGTATTTTGAATCTGTATCGTTGGTTAAGTGCAAGAACGATCAAGGAAACCTTTAATCCACCGGTGGATTACAAATATCCTTTTATGCAGGAAAAATAGATACTCTTGATACGTCTGGCTATTTTTCTGCTACAATTTTTATTAACTGCAACTTGTTTTGCCCAGGATGGTTATTCTGTGGTTTATAAGTATGATGAAAGGTTATCTACTATAACAATAAATGGGGGAAGACGTACCTTGCCGGGGCTTAGCGACCGATTAGTGTTCAATGACTCTTTATCTCTTTGGTATCGTATCCCCCAGGGGAATAATCCACGGAGAAAGAACAAAAATTTTGGTAATAAGCTTATTCATCATGCCATCTTATACAATTTCAATACAAATCTTTATTATCATGAAGTTGCGTGGCCAAAAGGAAAAGAATTCCTCATCCGGGATTCAGTTAGGAACCAGAACTGGCTTTTTTTAAATGATATAAAAGAAATCCTGGGATATCGTTGCCGGTCAGCATTGCATGTGAATGAAAAAAATGACTCAACCCTAATATGGTTTACGGACTCGATACCTAAACCCGCCGGGCCATTAGATTATTTTGGTTTTCCCGGTCTTGTATTAGAAGTTTTTGACCAGGTGAGAGGCTGGCATATATTGGCAGGCAAGGTAGAAAGGGGAGCTTTCGGGGTTACTATGCCAAAAGGCACTATGATTATTCCCCGGGAAGACTATGTAAGCCCCAAGAAATAGTTTTTATCCATTGTAGCCGTAACTTCGGAACAAATTATTCTAATGCAGGTTCTTCTTACATCACAACAACTTTCTGATACTGTACGACAGCTGGCTGATCAGTTAATTAAAAGCCATACCGATTTGAACGATGTAGTGTTTGTTGGTATACAGCAAGGCGGTGTAGTGGTAGGTAATGATATTGTTTCCAATATTCGGCAAATTAGCACTGCTCAGAAAATTCAGTATGGCCAGTTAGATATTACCTTTTACCGGGATGACATCCGTAAAGAGATTCTTGCCCCGGATACGATGAACATACCTTTTGCCATCGAAAATAAAACGGTGGTGCTGATAGATGATGTACTTTTCACTGGTCGCACCATCAAAGCAGCTTTGGATGTATTGCTTGACTATGGACGTCCAGCCAAAGTAGAACTCTGTGTATTGATAGACAGAAAGGAGCACCGCCAGTTCCCGATCCAGGCAGATTATGTAGGGGCCACTATTGAGACGAGGAAAACTGATAAAGTAAAACTCATAAATAATGAGGTGGTACTGATAGACAACTAAGCTTGTTGGTCTAAAATGAACAAATTACCCTAATTTCGCCTTTTAATGCAACTATCCACTCGTCATCTGCTTGGCATTAAAAACCTGACTAAGGAGGATATCTCACTTATTCTTTCCACAGCAGAGCAATTCAAAGAAGTATTACAAAGACCAGTCAAAAAAGTGCCTTCACTTAGGGATGTGACAATTGTGAATTTGTTTTACGAAAATTCCACCCGCACAAGGTTTTCCTTTGAGCTGGCTGAAAAAAGACTTAGTGCTGACACCATCAATTTTGCAGCTTCTTCATCCTCTGCAGCGAAAGGAGAAACACTGCTGGATACGGTTAATAATATTTTATCGATGAAGGTGGATATGGTAGTGATGCGCCATAGTGCCAGCGGAGCCCCGCACTTTTTGTCTCAACATATTCCTGCTGCCATTATCAATGCCGGTGACGGGATTAATGAGCATCCGACCCAGGCTCTGCTTGATGCATTCTCCATAAAAGAGAAAACAGGGTCTCTGGAAGGAAGAAAAGTGGCTATTATCGGCGATATCATGCACAGCCGTGTGGCGCAGAGTAATATTTACCTGTTAAATAAAATGGGAGCGAAAGTAACTGTTTGCGGCCCTCCTACATTAATACCGAAATACATCAGCGAAGCATTAGGCGTAACGGTAAATTACAACCTGAAAGAAACACTGGAATGGTGTGATGTCGCAAACGTACTAAGAATTCAATTGGAAAGACAGAACCAGGTATTGTTTTCTTCATTAAGAGAATATAGTCTTGCCTATGGTATCAACCGGCAATTACTTGATAGCCTGCATAAAGAAATTGTGATCATGCACCCCGGCCCTATTAACAGGGGAGTGGAACTGGACAGTGATGTAGCAGACAGCAAACAATCCATTATCTTACAGCAGGTGGAGAACGGCGTGGCGGTGAGAATGGCAGTTTTATATTTATTAGCAAACCGAAATAATTAAATGTACGATGTCGGGTGTATAATGAGCACCGGGCAACAGTATTTGGATCGTACATTCAACATCTAACATTGTTTTATGTCCAGAATATGTCTTTTCCCCGGTACGTTTGATCCTCTTACTCTCGGTCATGTTGATATCATTAACCGGGCATTGCCTTTGTTTGATAAGATCATCGTGGGTATTGGTTTAAATGCAGCCAAAGCACCAATGTTCACTCCTGAGCAACGGCTTGAATGGATCAGGGAGATATACAAGGACGAAGAACGAGTGGAAGGGGCAGTCTATGAAGGACTGACCATCAATTATTGCCAAAAGATAGGAGCTAATTTCATTCTCCGTGGCATCCGATACGTAAGTGATTTTGAATACGAGAAAACAATTGCTGATGCTAACCGTACGCTGGATAAAACAATAGAGACCATATTTCTTACCGGAGAGCCTAAATATACCTCAGTGGCTTCCACCATTGTTCGTGATATTATCCGCAACGGTGGTAATGCAGCACCTTTTTTACCGGAAGTAGTTTCTAACTCCCTGTCAAAATAAATTATGACTATCTGGTTTCATAAAGATCTTAGCCTTGCGCATTTTGGTCAGCTTGGTAAAGAAACAATGGGTGAATACCTGGGAATTGAATGGACTGAACTGGGAGATAACTTTCTGAAGGCCAGAATGCCTGTTGATCACCGTACAAGACAGCCTTACGGTTTGCTGCATGGTGGCGCATCCTGTGCATTGGCAGAAACTATCGGGAGTGTGGCCTCGGCTATGGTTGTCGATCATGCTAAATTCTTTTGTGTAGGATTGGAAATAAATGCCAATCATATTCGTAGTGCAAAGGAAGGATTTGTAACGGGGATCGCTTCACCATTGCATATCGGTGCCAGTACACATGTATGGGATATTAAAATCTATGATGAAAAGGAAAAATTAGTTTGTGTGAGCCGGCTTACTGTTGCTGTAATAGCAAGGAAAGATTGATAGTTAACCGGTAAATTTTTCCAGCACATCAGCTACAGACGGGAAACAGTCAGGAATATATTTTACCAGGTCTTTCGGTTTCACCCACCTGATTTCATGAATATCTTCTTCCACTTGCGGAATCAATTGCTGGTCACCCCCAACCTTCATGGTATACCAGTGAGATTCTTTTAAAATGAATTTTGTTCCTTCATGATAGGTGTGATATGTTACAGATAGCGGAGCATGCAGTTTTACTTTTTGTAAACCGGTTTCTTCTTCTACTTCTCTTAACGCACAGTCTTCCAGCTTTTCACCTTTATCCTGTTTTCCTTTTGGTAAATCCCATTTACCCCTTCGGAAAATCAGCATTACCTCTTTCTTTTCATTTTCAACTACTCCGCCTGCAGCCGTAATGAGGGTAAACTTTTTATAGAAGGCCTTTTTTAATTCTTCCAGGTCTGGATGAAAAAAGACCCCGGCATGTACTTTTTCCAGTTGCATTTCATGTATCATCGTTTTTACGGTATGTGTATTCAGCTCATCAATGAACATAACATCATCATGATGTATATATGGCTGAATAGTTTCATCCACTTCATCACAAAGAAAAAGAGGTTTATTCCCGAAGTAAATTTTTATATACATAGTGCCTTGTGCTTTGCAGCTTGTACCTTTACGGCATGACTGATGCAAAAGTAGTGGCTGAAAAACTGCTTCAAGTTAATGCAGTTAAGCTAAATCCCGAACAACCATTTACCTGGGCCAGTGGCTGGAAGAGCCCGATATATTGTGATAACAGGAAAGTGCTATCATTTCCTTTCACCAGGGACTATATTAAATCTGAAATGTGCAATGTGGTCTTTGAGAAATTTCCGGAAGCGGAACTGCTGGCCGGGGTGGCCACAGCCGGCATTGCATGGGGGGCAATGGCGGCTGATCAGCTGAAATTGCCTTACATCTATGTCAGGCCAAAGCCTAAAGAGCATGGGCTGGGAAACCAGGTTGAAGGGTTTTACGAGAAAGGACAAAAAGTAGTGGTGATAGAAGACCTTGTATCCACCGGAAAAAGCAGCCTGCAGGTGGTCGATGTGCTGAAGGAACAGGGACTAAACGTAATTGGTATGGTGTCCATCTTTACTTATGGTTTCCCTGTTGCAACGGAAGCCTTCTCACAAGCATCATTGTTGTACTATTCACTTACTGATTATCCTACATTACTTGACCTTGCCGTGCAAAAGGGAATCGTCTCGGCAGCCCAGCAGGAAGTTTTGTTAAAATGGAGGGATGATCCGGCAGGATGGAAAAGGACTTTGTAAATTTAATTGTCAGATATAGTCAGCCATATAAAGATATTCGTATGAAAAAAATGCTGTTTACCTTTTTTGCAATACTGGGACTGGCTGTTGTAAGCCAGGCACAAATCAAACCGGTGCTTACTGCCACCATTAAAACACCCAATGCAGTTTGCGAAAGTTGTAAAACAAGAATAGAGACTTACCTGAAGCGGTATGATGGTATATTGGATATAAATGTAAACTACAGAAAGGGAGAGACCCGGGTGAAATATGTAACTGACCGGACAGATATTGAACAAATAAAGACGGCAATTGCTAATTGCGGGTATGATGCAGATGATGTACCTGCTGCTGAAGATGCCTACAACCGGTTGCCTAAATCATGTAAAAAGAATTCGGACGGAGGAGGACATCCAAAACCCAAAACGCCACCGCCTGTTCCGCCTCAGCAATAAAGACTCTGCCCTCCCGTAAACGGAGGGTTTTTTATTTCAGTAGCTCGCTGATATTTTGCTTTCCCTCATAATTGACAGGGTAGTTGATATAGAAACCTGCCTTGCCCAATCTTGCCTTTCCCTCGATTCTCAGTATTACTTCTTTTTTCAGCAATGCTGATATGGAATTTTTAAGCACATTTTTCATTTCCAATTCCAGGGTTACCGGCAGCCGGAAATCAGCATTGGCCGGTATCCGGATCATTGTATCGACTGCAAATTTTCCCAGCAGGTTTCCATCAAGCCATGCATAGCCATCGGCTTTCTTCAGATTCAATTTTGTTGAATTGGGATTAAAGTAATGCATATCCAGCATCAGGGTAGTTTGTGAGCCACCCAGGCGGGTTGTACGCACATTTTCAATTCCCTTAAAATCGGGTTCCCTGATCTGCTTACAGGAAAGAAGGCTGATGCCGGTTACTGCAAAAAGAACTAATTGATTGATGAAGGCTCTCATTTTAAAAATATGAAACTGCAAAATAGCAGAAAGCTTGTTTAGGTTGGGTTAAAGAGTTCACCCGGTGGGGATAAAATCCTGCTGCGTTCTTTGGGTATTCCTGGCCTCATTCCATTTCAAAAATTGCAGGCAGGAGAGGGGCTGTTCTTTTTTAAAAATTCTACATCAGTTTGCGAAATATTAGCCGCGCCAAAAATTTTATTTTAAGCTATTTTAATTAGTATTTGCCAAAAAACAGGCAGCTTATTTTTTAGCTAAATTAATGAGTTTCTAAGAATATTGTAAAATACTAATAATCAGTTTATAGATTAAATTATATAAAATTAAAAAATAGTATAAATAATTGTTTCAGGTAATCAATAGCGCTATTTTTTTAAATAATTAGCAGTACAAATATTAGTATTCTATCTTTCAGATAATAAATTAATTATGATAATTATTTGTGTATTTGTATTATATAGAGAAGGTGGATACGTCTTTTTATGAATATGATACCCTGAAGTTGAAAATTCCGGCAAAACTGAGATGCTGCTGATAACCTGTTAAGAGTGGTATTTTACAAAACAGGTGCAAAAAAATCCTCATAAGTCCTTCATAATCGTACAACTACGAGTTTCGGGATTTACGGTTTTTATTTTTCCTATCTGCCTGAAATGCTTCTTTTTAAGAATTCTTTGTATTAAATTAGCGTCGCTTTCTTCACCTCGGACTTTGGACTAAATGAGAAAACTACACTTTCTAAGTACCCTTTTACTTGCCATTTTTACTGGCGGGATTTCCTATACACAAGACTTTTCTAACAAAGGCAAGGATTTTTGGGTGGGTTATGGTTATCACCAGATCATGAACGGTAACAACGCCCAGGAAATGGTTTTATACTTTGCTGCAGATCAGAACTCGAATGTCACGGTGTCGATTCCCGGTCTCGGGTATACTCAAAACTATTTTGTAGCTGCAAATACAGTCCTGACCTCGGCACCTATTCCAAAAACAGGTGTTCAGGATGCAAGGCTTAGAGTTGAATCAACCGCACCAGAAAAAAAAGGAATACATATTACAAGTGATAAGCCGATAGTAGCTTATGCTCATATTTATAATGCAAGTGTGTCGGGAGCTTCAATTCTATTTCCGACAGCGACTTTGGGGAAAGAGTATTATTCTGTCAATTACACGAATATTTCTAATACAGCGAATTCTAATTGCTGGTTTTATGTTGTGGCTGCCGATACAGGAACTACAACCGTAGAAATTACCCCAAGCGCTGCAACAATTAACCATCCTGCCGGTGTTCCATTTTTGGTAAATCTTCAGCAAGGAGAAGTATACAATATAATGGGACAATATTCCGGAAATTCGGGTGTGGATCTGACTGGTTCAAAGATTCAAAGTATTAATACCGGGGCGGGTTGTAAAAGGATAGGAGTGTTTTCCGGAAGTGGCAGGATAAGCATTACATGTAATGGGAATTCTTCTTCTTCAGATAACTATATGGTACAAGCCTTCCCGAAATCAGCATGGGGGAAAAAATTTCTTACTGTATCTACAGGAGGCAATCAGTCTAATAATATTTACAGGATATGCGTTTCTGATCCCGCAACTGTTGTTACACTTAATGGGGGACCGGTAGGTGTACCGCTCCAGGGAGGCTTTTATTATGAACTACCTGTGTCAACTACGCCAAAACTGATTGAAGCAGACAAACCAATTATGGTAGCTCAATACCTGACTTCCCAGGGTGCTTGTGGAAATGGTGGCCAACCCGGCGACCCTGAGGTTATATACCTTAGCCCTGTTGAGCAAAATATCAGCAAAGTATTATGGAATGCAACAGGTAATTTTAATATTCTGCAGCATTACTTTAATGTTATAATTCCCAATACTGGCACAGCAATAAGTTCTTTTAGATTAGATGGAGCTCCTGTAGCCCCGGGTTTGTTTATTCCACATCCACAGGATCCGGCATTCTCCTATTTAGTGCAATCTGTTTCTGCAGGTCAGCATACTATTCAGTCAGACTCGGGCTTTAATGCAATCGCTTATGGGTATGGTAATGCAGAATCATATGGGTATAATGCGGGTACAAATATTAAAGATATTTACCAGTACATATCCGTGCAGAATCAGCAGGCAACTGTTAATTTTCCAGCCACCTGCCGCGGCACACCGTTTAATTTGTCAATGACTTTTCCTTATCAACCCACTTCCATACAATGGATATTCGGGCCTGCTTTAAATGCCATGGGAATTGCTGATGTGACTATTCCTGCACCGATACCTACATCCACAACGATTGTCAATGGTAAAACTTTATATATTTATCAATTACCAACTCCTTATGTTATAACAGCAACAGGAACCTATCCGATACGGGTAGTGGCAACAAACCCAACTCCAGATGGATGTGGGGGAGTCCAGGAGATTGATTTTGATGTACAGGTATTCAATCCACCAATAGCTGACTTTAATTTTACTACAAACGGATGTATAAACAGCCCGGTAAATTTTACTGATAACTCAAACACAGATGGAAGGCCTGTGATAAGCCGTCACTGGAATTTTGGTGATGCCAATACTTCCGCAGCTAATAACCCCACACACAGCTATGCTGCACCGGGTGCTTACAATGTTAAGTATTCATTGATAACTGATATTGGTTGTATTGCAGATACTACTACTCATGTAGTTAATATTAACGATCCACCTATAGCATTATTTACTGCGGCTGCTCCTTTCTGTGTTGGAAAAGTTATCACATTTACTGATCAATCTTCTGTAACAGGCGGCGGAGCAATTACCCAATGGACATGGGATTTTGGTGATGGATCACCCGTAGTTATCAGAAATACCAGCACAAATGAAACGCACATATATACTGCTCCGGGAACTTATAATGCAACATTAAGTGTTGTTACCTCCTCAGGTTGCCAAAGTATTTTGTTCAGTTTCCCCGTCACGATTCATCCTAACCCGGTGGCAGATTTCAACTTACCGGTTGCCTGCTTGCCAACAGGGGCGGCGCAGTTTAATGACCTGTCAACAGTTGGTGGTGGTAATACTATCACAGGCTGGGCATGGGATTTTGGTGATGCAGGAACTTCAGCAGTACAAAATCCACTGCATAACTATGCAGCTCCTGGTCCGTTTAATGTAAGCCTGACAGTTACCTCCAATAATGGTTGTACAGATACAAGAAACCAGGTACTGAATACCGTATATGCAGAGCCGCA
>Ga0209573_1001698_pt1 | contig 31938 bp, 30 predicted proteins | sample TNRBio252014_DNA_FD_185870 | JGI IMG/M metagenome (GOLD analysis project Ga0209573, IMG submission 185870) | Wastewater treatment Type I Accumulibacter community from EBPR Bioreactor in Madison, WI, USA - TNR Reactor_6/25/2014_ DNA (SPAdes)... | ecosystem: Engineered > Bioreactor > EBPR >...
AGGGGATCGCCTGCGCCTACTTGGCACGCATCATGCCTTTATTGATGTTTGGGCGGCGCACGGTGGCGAAATTCAGTCACCCTACGCAGGTCTGCTGGTTTTCGACTGACCGGCATGACTTCCGGAAGCGCTTCTAGTTTAGACCAGACCCAAGCCCCAATTGTTAGATTTCATATTCATCTCTATGCATTCACGGCTTCACAATTCATCTTAACCAGATCAAATAGAGAAGATCTCCATGAGCGTTAATGACATCCAAGCAACAAACCTTTTGCTAGAAAATTTTCAAGGCGACTTGAAAAAGTCATTAAGTCGAACGCTGGTTCTAGAGTTATCCAGGGATCACTTGATGCAAATCGGTGGTGGGCATATTGACCGAGGATTAAGAATCGTCGCGGCTTCGGCACAGGCTGTCTATGACCATGACCTTCTCTCCAGCCGACGTACTGGATCCAGTTGTTTCCAAAATACAGGCGAAAACAATACCAATATCCTTTTGTTGAGGCCTGATAACAAAGATGCCAACGCTTTTGTCCTTTATGATGCCCTCTTTAATCTATTGGATCGCAAGATTCATCATGAATATAACAAGGAATTGACAAAATCCGTTGTTAAAGCAGCCATTTCAGTTGGCTTTAAAGGGATTATCGGTGGAGCAGTGGTGGAAGCCCTGGATGGATTGACAGGTAGCTACTTTGGGGCTTTGCAAGAGAAAGCCATCACATACGCAAGTGAGATAGGTGGTCAGGCACTGGAATGGTTGACTGACAGTATCTTCGGGGAAATCAGTGGTGTAATTCTAGAGGACCATTTAGAAGAATGGACTGAAGGCGCTAGTGACTTGGGAATCCATTTACTTGATGAGTATCTATCGACGGGTACAGACTTCCACCTGGAAGAAGCAACAATCCGGTCAATCCAAAAAATTTATGAGGAATTCAATCCAGAATCCACTAATTATGCCAAATTATTCGATTTTCTAGTCCAAGTGACCATGGTATTGACCCAGAATGGCCACAAGGCGATTGTTGTCGAGAATCCCCATCTTTTGGATCAGGGAAGCTTTTCGATACTCACCAAACTGCTGTCCATTACTCGGGATCTGACAGCCCAACACGGGTGCTTTATCAAGTTAACGATCATTTTTTTGTACCTCGATGAGCGGTTTCAACCCCAGGGAGAAGTATGGCAGGTACGGGTAGCGGATCCAGAAATTGAAGCCAACCTCGTGACGTGGGATGGGAGCCGGCGTCTACGCAATTTTTTAATGCGTTATGGCATGTTAGAAACACCTGTCAGTGATATTTCCCGGATGGTGGTGCGTTCCGATTTGTTTGTGGGTAGACGGGAAGAGTTGAAGCGCCTGAATGAGCATGGTCAAGAGGTTTTCCAGAACGCAGGGCGCTCAAGTTTGGCGCGAGTTGATGTGATCCTGGGCGATCCAGGGGTAGGCAAGACAGCTCTGTACTATCGATATATCCGGGATAATTTCTTTTCCGTCGCCGATGATCGTCAGGAAATTGAACAAAATACGATCATCCGCTTGAAAGTTATCAATGAACCCGGCTTAGCCTCCGCCAATAGCGGGCTATCAACTCTGGAATCCGCAATTGTCCAAGAGATACAGCGCCTAGAGAATTACGCCAAAATTGTCTATCAGTATCGAAACAAGATGAGCAATGTATTGGCATGGATGGCTGATACAGGAGCAAGTTGGGGGCTTCACTTTTTAGATATCGAGAACTTGCTCAACATCTCTAAAGCGGTGCGAAATCGGATCACCGAGTCTCGCCACCGAACCACGCGAGATGCGAACGTCCGTAACTTAAAGGAAAGGGGTGGTATCGAAAAACGGGCTGACTATTACGAGGCCGTCTTGGATTCCATCCGACTGTTACAGATACTGGCATTGCGTATCCGAGGAAAGATCAAGGCAACCGAATCGGTCAAGTTCCTGGTCAGCAAAAAGATGCCCGAGACGCGAAAACGGGAGGCGTTCCAGAACATTCTGGAGCGAGGGGGTGGACGAGAACCGGTGTTGCTGTTTATTGATGACCTCCAATGGATTGATGAAGAAACCTCTGCCTTCTTGATTCAGTATCTCCTGCCACTAGACCTCGACCTGCATCTCATCTGTACATGCCGTGCCAAGGCGGATTTGGTGGAAAGCTATAACCGAGCCTATTCAGCTATAACTGAGGGAGACTCACGCTTTAAGCTTGCCTTATTTGAAAATTTTCAACTATTTTCCGCCAACTCGGATAAGCGAACTTGCTATCACCTTTCGGATTCAGAAAAAGCAGTAAGGGGACTGAACAACGTTTATTTTAATACCGATCCAGCATTTCTGGATTTCAATCAAACCTTGTACGTGGATTCGGAAGGAAAAAGCCTGGATACTACTTATCTGAATAAGCTGCAAGTCAATCGTATTGTCCTTGCCGGCATGGACCAACAGACGGTGGTGGAACTGGTGGAAAATGCTTTACTGCCGCCAGTGGGACAGGAAAGCGGATCAATGGATGAAGGGAGCCATGCGGACAAGTCTGCGGAATTGGGCCGGGCAATTTTTGCCTTTCTAGGGGATACCGAGGCTGGGGCCTTGGAGGGTGACGCTCCCCCCACTGTGAACACGCATATGGCTGTGGAAACCCTCAATATGCTTTCCGACGAGCGCCTCTATCAGGAGGAAGGTGATGGCCTAAAGCCGATTATTAGCTTCACTAGTGAAAATCCTCATTTTTCCACCGAGGTTCATCTAGACCAAGTGGCCAATCAGCTCTTTCGGCGTCTGAAGGAAAAATATCGGGCGGCATTCCGGGAAACCCAAGGCAGCTTCAATTTAGCCAGTTTTGCGGTCATGGAGGAGCGACTGCACTTGATCCAGGCGGATCTCGGACTATCGGCTTATTACGGTATTCTCATTTCAGCTTTTGTTGGAATACCCTTTCAGAAACGGATTTTGGCTGAGGTGCTGTTGGCATTGAGTTCCAGTCAAGACCCTTGGTTGCAACCGGTGCGTGCGGCGTTCAAGGATCTGTCGGGCCTGCAGGAGAATGACTATGAGACCTTGGAAAATATCTATGAATTCATGAGGCGTCTTGCCCGAGATAACCGACGTTATAAGCATGCTCTTCTAGAGGATTTCCTGACCGTTAAAGTGGATCGGGAAATCTCTCGGGTATGGGGGGACGACATTGCCCATGCGAAGCGCGCGAAGGAGGTGTTCCACAACCTAGTGTACGAAGTCATTGAATCCATCTATGTATTAGAATGTATGGATGAATTTAGTAAGAATTATGAGTCTAGTTATATTAGAGAACAGTTTAGAGATTACTGGCAGATTAGGGAGGAGGCGGTTAAGGAGCTTGAGTTGGGAGAAATCACTGAGGAAGAATTCCGAGAGCGGGGATTTTCCGATGACGATCCTGAAAATGCGGATAAATGGAGTGATGATGATCCTACAATGATTTTTTGGTGGCGTAACTTTTGGGGGCGTAGCTATGTCCCTCCACCAGTCATATACCGGAGAGATGACCAGGGATTCCTGATCCGATATTTCAGGAATAGTTGGACGAAGGAAGAGGAAAGAGAGGAATTGGAACGTTTAATGTACGCGCATATTTCCAGTGCTCTGGACATCCCCGGCAATATTCAGCGAATGATTGGATTGGTGAGATGCATGACGAATGCGGCTAAACCTAGCAAATCCATTCCCCTCATGGAGGAAACGGTATCCAATCTGAAGGAGCGTATTTCCAAGTCAACCTCCAAACTGGAATGGCTGTACGACCCAGACAGAACCGACTGTTTTGCTGATCTGCTCATGTCCCGTACACTGGTACTGCCGGACTCGGATCTAGATCGTGAACAACGGTATTTCCATGAGCTAATTATGGAGCGTTACGCCGCCTACCCGGCGGCTTTCAAGGATATTTCGATTCAAAGTCGGATATGGATGGTTTCTAGCGAAGTAGAGCCATCGGAGACAGCAGCCTCCTTGTGGGAGATATTGCGGGATTCCGAAGGATATGATCCATCTGAAGAATTTTCTGTTAAAGTTCATTTGCATAGTGCTTGTGCCTTGTTCTGGTCTCTGGTTGTATATGAAAATAATAAGGAGGCCGGGTTAAGTTTATTGGAAGGAAAAATCCTGCCAGTCCTATTTGATAATATGTATCGATTCCCCGATAGGCAGTACTACTTGGAAAAAATCGACAAGTATTTGACTATATTGCATAATCTCTCCAATCATTCTAGTCTATGGCTGGTGAAGTGGGAACAACAATTGGCTAATGGTTTCCAAAAAGGAATATTATATAATGAGGAGGAATACATATTCGAGTTAACTAGGCTGGTTAAATCTGAAGGATTAACGAAAAAACGGCGTGAAAAATTAGAAAATAAAATATCATCTTTTTATGAAAAAAATCTCCAAGAATTATCTAAGAAGTTGATGGAACTAGAGAGCTACACAGAGGAAGCAAGAGCAATCTTGAGGAGGTATACTGAAATTATTTCTTATACTGATGGCATGATATCCAGCCAAGCAACGGTGAAATATCAAGACCTATTATTCAATATTGCTGAATCGTTTTGCTATCACGGATTTAATGAAAATTTTGATGATATTTTCGACTCTCTACATGATTTAATCCAACATGCTTGCATAGCTTTAGATATAGATGGAGTGAGTCACTTTCCGGAAATAACCCAAAAAATTATCCAATTACATCAACGCTTACTAGTAATGACAACTAAGGCCTTTGCAGTTAATCCTCAGCGCTGGTTTGACCATCATCTAAAAGCAGTAGAACATTTTGCGCGCGTTTTAATGCATTCTGAAATTGAAAAATCAGAAAGCTTATTTGTAGAAGGGCGTCGTTTACGCCTACAGCGCCTTTATGAAACAAGCGATGTGGCAGATTTACTTCATCCTTGGCCTACTTGTTATTCTTCCATGGATGATTTTAATGGTCTTCCTAGCGATTTTGGCTATCATACAGAGGCTGAGTTTGAACAGCTATACACAGTTACTACTCTACAAGATTTCTATAGGAACCAAAGCCGCTATGTAGATTTGGAGCGATTGCTGAGAGAAGATTTGTTTTTGAGCCTAAAGTTTGCTGGATATGACAAATGGTATATTCGCAATGATTTGGCAAAACTTTACCTTGAGCAGGATCAATACGATCAGTTTCGTGCGATTCTAGCCGAACGGCAGGCAGAAAGTTTGGCACGCTTTCATGAAAATAAGACTGAGCAATGGGGTAATTATGCAGCTGATCTGAATGAAATAGCCGAACAGTTCAAAAGTGTTGATCGGGAGATGACTCTGACGCTCCAGCAAGAGGAATTATCAATTTACCAGGAGCAATATCAGGAAAGTCCTGAGGATATACAAAGCTCACTTGAAGAATGCCTTGATCGGTTGATAAAGACTTGCAAGAAACTGGGACGAAAAGATTTATTGGCCCAATATCGGAGCGAGCGAAAGAATCTGGAGCAATTTTCATGAGATATGAGTCAGTAAAATAATCTCATGCTGTTATCAAAATATGATTTTAGGAACAGCACCCTTTAGTCTAGTAGCTGATATCCTGGCCCTGCTGGATCGGGACTTGATCACGTGGGCCAACGTCCTGGAACTGCTCGCCTACGCGAGCGGCTTCAAGCCGGTGGTGCGGCTGGTGGCGGACGCTGCCAGCGGCGAGGTTCTTGCCGAGTTCTGCCGACGCCAGCACTGGCCGTGGCGCTGGTCGGGCTTCTGGCTGGAACCTGTTTTCCACACCCCACTGAATGACACGTTCACCCGGCTCGCTTACGGCCAGGCGCCCCCCAACTGCAACCGGGTGCTGTTCGTGGGTCACGATGCCGCCACCCGCCGCGCCGAGGAACTGGAGAGCATGGCGGACCCGATGGCGGCCCGCGAGCTGGCCGCGCTCTACGGTTACCCGGAATGCTGCGTCGCCGCCTACACAGAAGTGCAGAGCGGAAAGCCCTGGTTGGAGGTGTTCCTGCGCGGCAGCGACCCGGCAGACCGGGTACGGGACTGGCGCGGCAACAAGGCGGCCTATCTGTTTCCCCCGCATCCCACGCTGTTGCCGGAGTATTTTCCCTGTTCCGTGGACTGCGCGCCGACCGCCCGGCTGGCGCGGGCTTATGAGGCCGTCCTGGATGAATACGGCTTGCGGGAGTTGGCGGACATCATCCGTCAGAGCTTGATGCGACCCCTGTTGTTGTTCGGCGACAGCTTGTACCGGTTCGACGGACTCGAATCACGGGGGGACTGTTATCATGTCGTTGGCTCTACCGAACAACACCGCATCGCTGATCCGCTGGAACAGCGGCAACCGGAGATCGGCAGGATCGGGTCCATCCGTGTCGCCCACGGGGACCTGACCCTGCGCACCACAACCGGCGACTGGCATGAAATCCTGGTTCCCGGACGTACTCAGTTACTGCGATTTGGCTAACTGCATACGCCAGAAGTGAATTTGGGCTACAATATAGCCCAAAAATCTGGAGGAAAAACCCATGCCCGCGAATGCCGTGGTCCGTGCCCGAATCGACGCCCACATCAAGGAAGAGGCGACCGTCGTGCTGGCGGCGATGGGTCTGACGGTGTCCGATGCGTTCCGCATGTTGCTGACCCGCGTGGCCCGCGAGAAAGCGCTGCCCTTCGAGCCGCTGACGCCAAATGCCGTCACCATCGAGGCGATCAAGGAAGCCCGCCGGGGCGACCTGGAAACCATCACGCTCACTGACCTGCAAGCCGTGCTCGATGCGGACGATTAAGCAGACGAGCCAATTCAAACGCGATCTGAAACGCGAAGCCAAAGGCCCGCACCGGCAGACGCTGCAACGCGAGTTCGTCCGCCTGGTCGAGGCGCTGGCCAACGACCAGCCTCTGGCCGACCAGTATCGCGACCATGCGCTCGGCAGCGACTGGAAAGACCACCGGGACTGCCATATCAAACCGGACCTGGTGTTGATTTACCGCAAACCGGATGACGCGGTGCTACAGCTTGTCCGCCTCGGCTCGCATAGCGAGTTGGGCCTGTGAGCAGCTACTCTCCGCCCAGTAATCAGGATATGAATCCGCCAGCCGTCCTGTGGGACGTGGATTTCGACTTCTTCCTCGACAGCGAGCGCACGGTCCTGGAGGATCGGAATAAGGATTACTGGCTGCGGCCGGAAGTCTTGCTGGACGCGCATCCCTCAGCGCCGCGCACGCCGGTGGCGCATCACCGGGACTGCCTGCGCCTGTGGGACCAAGCCGCCCTGCGGGGCTGGATCTGCGTTCACTTCGACGCGCATCCCGACCTGTTCGACGAGGCCGATCCGGGGCTCGGCAACCTGCCGCTCGGTTGGCGCGGAGACAGCGTGACCGATGGCAACTACCTGCTCATTGCCCTGCGTGACGGCATTTTGGCGCGCGTGGTGTGGGTCTTGCCGGACTGGCAGGCGGTGGAGGACTACCGGGCGCGGTTCGACCACGGTAATCCGGAACTGGCCGACCGGGTCGAGATGCTGCGCTATCGGGATTTCCTGACTTCCGCGAGCGCCCAGTGGGTCCCACAGCGTATCGACGGCGCGTTTTCCCCCGGCTTCACGCCCTTGCCCAAGCTGGCGGAATTCGTCGAATGCTTCGGCGCGGATGAAACCCTGGTGGACGCCGTCGCGGCGGCCTGGCTGGCGGTGCATTTCCGGCGTCCGGCCGGGGATTCGCTGGAGTGGATGGCGCATCGGACCATCGCCCTCGCCGAGAGCAACGCCGCGCTTTACCACGGCACGGCGGTGGGCGGCATGACCACGCTGACGCCCTCGCCGCGCGGGCCGGTGTTCGCGTCACCTTCGCCGGGCTTCGCCGCCTGCTTCGGTCTCGGCCTCGACGACCAGCAAGGCTGGGTCCACGGGGTCGATGATCTGACCGACTCCCGTCCGTTCGTCTACCTGCTGGTTCCCGCCGACCGCGCCGAATGTCTGGAACAGCCGCTCTACCTGTACCACATCACGCGGGATCGCGACCGGTTCCAGCCCGCTGGAGCGGTGGCCGGTTTCGAGTACGCCGCGCCAGGTCCGGTGGCGGTGGATGGATGCACCCGCTTCGAGCGGGCGCGCGATGCCCTCACCGAGTACGGGGTGCGGGTCTACGTCAGCGCCGTACCGCGTATCCACGATCCCGGCCTGCTGGAGTTGGCCACTCGGCACTGTGGCGCGGTGGAAGCCCACTTCGAGATGCGTCTGTCCGACACCCTGGCGCTGCCTTTCTTCGCTCCCCTGCTCCACCTGTTTTTCGTGACGCGCGGTGTGCCGGTTCCCGGAGCCTCCACCACGACCCACGCCGCCGCGTGGCTGCGCTGGCTCGAGCGCGACCTCGCCCCACGGGCGCGCGCCTACTCGCAACAGCCGGACAGCGGCTACCACGGGTTCGGACACAGCGTATTCGTGGCGCGGGCCGCCGCGCTGCTGGCGCTGAAGCTGGATCGCAACCCGCTGCCCGCCATGATCGCCGGTTTGCTGCACGACGCGGGCCGGCGCGACGACGCGGCTGGCGCGGAGCATGCGGATCTCGGGGCCGATATCGCCGCCCTGGTGCTGGAACCGTGGCTGGGGCGCTGGCTCGACGCGCCGGTCCGGGCCACAGTGGTGGAAGCCATCCGGAATCACGCCGAGGAAGAAGCGGCGGCGGGAGACATCGCTGCCTGCCTGCGGGACGCGGACCAGTTGCGGCTGGCCTGGGAACGCGGGTTCGATCCGCGCTTCTTCACCACCCCCGCGGGCGCCGAATTCGCCCGGCGTTCCCCCCACTACCTCGCCAACCAACTGGCCAGCCTGGCGGCCGACGAGTTCCTGGAACTGAAGTTCGAGATCACCGACCAGTGCAACCTGGCCTGCGTGTTCTGCCACCAGGATTTTGGTCGCGCCGCCGGTCATCAGGTGCTGGATCGCGCCACCTACCACCGCTTCCTGACCCAGGCCCGCGAAGAAGGTATCGACACCATCCGGCTGACCGGCGGCGAGCCGACACTGCTGAAATCCATCACCGGGTACCTGGAGCAGGCCAAGGACCTGGGGTTCCACGTAACCGTCAACAGCAACGGCACGGCCTTGACCGCAGCGCGCCTCGCGGCGTTGCGGGGCCTGGTGGACTGCTTCAAGATTTCGTTGCCGGCGGCCGACGAGCCGACGATGATCCGTATCACGGGGAGTCGCAAGGCTTGGCGGCGCAAGTGGGAAGCGATTGGCTACCTGGCGGGTTACGGCTACTCGGTGGAAATTCTGTCGGTGATGACCCGCGAGAACATCGAGCGTTTCGCCGATTTTGTCGAACTGCTCGAACCCTTGGGCTTCGCGCGCTGGGTCCCACTGCGCGCCGAACCTCAAGCGGAGAACGAACGCCCGGTATCACGCGCCGACCTGGCGGTGCTGGCCCGCCACTTGGCGGCGGCCCGCCGGCGGGAGCGGTGGGAAGATCTGACGCTCGGCCTGGCCGCGCCCTTCTGCGCGCTGGACGATCCGTGGGAGGCTGCCACGCTGTTCGCGGGGGGACGGGGTTGCGGCCCGGTGCAGAGTTTGACGGTGACCCCCACGGGCGAGGTCGTGCGGTGCTATTCGCGCCGGGCGGCGGTCGAAGTCCGCCATGGCCTCCGCGAAGCCAGCCGGGCGCTGGTCGAGCAGGACTTTGCCGAACTACCCGCCATCTGCCAGGACTGCGGTTTCGGGTTCGCCTGTCGCGGCGGTTGCCGCTGCGGCTGGGCCTTGGAAGACACGCCATTCGGCCCGCTGGATTATCTGGCCAACCCGGCTAACTTGCCCGAGCGCCTGACGCGGGCGTTGGACGGCGGGCGTTGAAGGGTGACGGCTGATGCAATCCGGGCGCGGCGGACCACGGGTGCTGTTGCTGGCCATGCCGTGGAACCGCTGGGATTACCCCTCCATCCAGGTCGGACTGCTCAAGGCTTACCTGTGCGCTCATGGCGTGGCGGCGCAGGCCCGTTATCCCTACCTCGACCTGGCGTGCCGGCTGGGTTCGGAGACCTACAACCGGCTCGCCGACAAGCTGCCTGCCCTGCTGGCGGAGAGTTTCTTTACCGTGGGCATTCACGGCGGAAACTCCCTCCCGGAAGCCTGGGTCGCGGAACTGGTCGCCACCGGGGAACTCGACGAACCGCAGGTTCGCTCCATCGCCCGCGCCGTCCGCGCGTTTCTCGACGCGCTCTATGATGCCATCGCCTGGCAAGAGTGGGACGTGGTGGGCTTGACCTGCACCTTCAACCAGGTGTTCGCCTCTCTGGCGCTGGCCGAGCGCATCAAGCGGAACCATCCCGGCGTTCGGATCGTGTTCGGGGGCAGCAACCTGCACGGCAAGCTGGGACAGGCCTTTTTGGAGATTTTTCCCTGCATTGATTGCGTCGTCTCCGGTCCGGGGGAAGAGGCGTTGCTGCGCTACGTGCGCCGGGAAGCGTCGGCGGAACGGGTGTTCCTCGATGGCTCGCGCTACCCGGCGGCGGCGCCCGCCGTACCGGATTATGCAGAGTACTTCGCCGGCCTGCCCGAGGCGTGGCGGCCCGCGGCCAGCGTGGTCGCGGTTGCGTCGCGCGGCTGTCACTATGGGCGCTGCGTGTTTTGCGCGCAGAACCTGGAACCCGGCTGCGAAGTGTATCCAGCCGACTGGGTCAGGGCTTGTCTCGGCCAATTGCTGAGTCGTTATGGCCGGCGGCGCGTGGAATTTGCCGATACGGCTTTTCCCGTAAACCTGCTGGACCCCGACCAGGAAGAGGGGCTAGGCCGGGAAGCCACCGGGATGTTCGCCGAGTTCACCACGGGCCTGAGCGAACGCCAGTTCGACCGGCTCCGTCGCGCCGGTTTCGACACCATTCAGGTGGGCATCGAGAGCTTTCACAGCGGGGTGCTGCGCTGCATGGGCAAACCGGCGGACCTGTTGACGAACGTACAGTGTTTGAAGCGGGCTTACGAACGCGGCATTGAGGTGGGCTACAATCTGATCCTGGATTTTCCGTCCACCACCCCGGCGGATCTGGAAGCAATGCTGGACCTCTTGCCACTGTTGTTCCACCTGCCGCCACCCACCGCCCTGGTCCCCTTCCAATTGCAATACCGCGCCCCCATTCTCGCCCAGGCTGGAGCCTACGGACTGACGGACATTCGGCCGCATCGCCACTATCGCTGGCTCGATGCCAGATTCGAGGCCGGGGGACTGGCGCCGTTCTACCTGGAGTTTCACAACCGTGCCCCGCTGCCAACCCGCCTGCTGGAACAGGCGCACAGCCTGTGTGTCCGCTGGCACGAACGTTATGGCGGCGGTGACCCGCTGTTGCATGTCCAGCCCAGCGAAAATGGTCGGCTGGTTGTGGACCGGCGCGGCGATACCGAGCGGAGGTTCGAGTTGCGCGGGCTGGCCATCTCGGTACTGGACGGTACCCAACACCCGAAGCTGGAACGGAAACTACGTCTGGAATGGGGTCAGGACCCCACGTTCGACGGCACCCTCGATCAACTGGTGAAACTCGGCTTGGTGCTGCGCGACGCCGGTAAACTGCTGGCTTTACCCACGCGCCAGCCGCCCCGCCACCCCGTGCTGGATCCGCTCGAATCCTATTTTGCGCCCGAAGAGGTGGCCGCGAGCTGATGCGGCATCAGGAGACATTGCCGTGCTCTGCGACATCAAGGTCGGTCTTTCCTGCAACAATGCGTGCGTGCACTGCATCATGGAACCGGTGAAAAAGGCCCAGCAGCGCTCGGGCAACGGTCTGGATGCCGACACAGCCAGCGTGCAGGGACTCATCGCGAGCGCGGCGGAACGGGGGTTCTCCCACATTACGCTCACCGGCGGCGAGGTGACGGTACGCCCGGATTTCCCCGATCTGGTGCTATTCGCCCTAGCCCAAGGCTTGACCGTCGTGATCCAGACCAACGGCCGACAATTGGCCCGACCGAGTCGGCGCGCTTTTCTGAGGCAGGTGACGGACCCCGACCGCGTCCAGTTTGTCATTGCCCTCCACGGCCCCGACGAGGCCATCCACGACGCGGTCACCCGTCGCCCTGGCAGTTTCCAGCAGACGATGCGCGGTATCGAGGCCCTGCAGCAGGACGGGTTCCGGGTGTGCGGGAAACTGGTGATCTCCCGGATCAACCTGGACGGGATCGTGGCAACGCTCCGCTTGTTAAAACGCCTCGACATCGGTGAATGCGTGGTAGCTTTCCCTCACGCCGAGGATTTCTCCAGCCAGGTCTTTCATCGGGTGGTCCCCCGCTACGAGGCGGTGGCGGCAGTGATTCAGGCGATTCTGACCGCCGACCCGGCAATCTTTCCATCGGAGATCAGCTACGAGACCATCCCCTATTGCGTAGTGCGCGATGTCCGCTTCTGGCGCTCCAGTCTCGACCTGGTGTTTCTGCGGGAGCGGCTGCGCGGGTCGGAAACGCTGATCGAGATGTCTATGACCGGGGACACCATCGACTGGAGCGCGGCGCGCGGCCAGATTAAAACCAAGCCCACCGCCTGCCGCGCCTGCCTGCTCGACCCACTCTGTGAAGGGCCGTGGCTGGAGTATGTCGCTCACTTCGGTGAGGGGGAATTCCAGTCGGTGACGGATCGCGCCCTGGTCAACCAGTTCATCGAGGCAATTTAGCGTGCCGACTTTCAGCGGTCGGTGCACGCCCGACGGGACGCGACGTTTCCGCGACCGGTTTCCCGGCCTGGCTCCCGACCACTTCACTCAGGATGGCGGGCGCTGGTTGTCATCCGTGGGTCTGGGCACCTATTCAGCAAGGGATGATCCATCGCTGACGCCACAGCTTTCCGCAGCGGTTCAGTACCTCGTGCCGCGAGGCTGCAATGTCATCGACACGGCTCCCAACTACGCAGACGGCAACGCCGAGAAGGCAGTTGGCGAAGGGATCGCTGCCCTGCAGGGCAATGGCCTGGTGCGACGCGAGGAAGTTTTTGTCGCCACGAAGGTCGGCATCGTTCCCCCGTCCGTGATCGGGCCGCTGGCCGCGGGCGATATCAACGGCCTGGGGCGTTTGACCGTGTTGCGGGACGGACTCTGCTTCGATCCCGCTTATCTGCGCTGGCAGGTGGAGAGGTCACGGCAACGGCTGGGACTGGAGACGGTGGATTGCCTGTTCCTGCATAACCTTGATGCGTTCCGCTTGGCCCGGGGCCGCGAAGAATGCCGCCTGACCTTTGCCGCGTGCGTGGAAGGTCTTGAAGAACTGGCGTTGCGAGGTTGGATCGATGCCTACGGCGTTTCCGCGTGGAGTGGATTCCGCCAGGTGGAAACCGCGCCGGACTATCTTTCCCTGGCCGATCTGTGCGCGATGGTGCGAGCCATTGCCGGGTCCGATGGTCATTTCCGCTTCATCCAGGCGCCTATCGGGCTGTGGGCGCCAGAGGCTATCCTGTTACACAACCACGCGACCACGGGAATGGACGCTCCCGCGTCCTTGCTGCGAGCGGCGCACCACCTGGGCCTCACCGTCATCGCCAACGGCTCGTTGTTGCAAGGCGAGTTGGTCGGCGCACCCGCACTCGACGAGAGCCACAGCATCTCCGGCCTGACCGGCCCGCTTCAGGCGATCCAGTTCAGCCGTTCCATTCCCGGCGTGGCCTCGGTATTGGTGGGCATGACGCAACCCGCCCACTGGGCGCAGAATGCCAGCTTGTTTGCGTTGCCCAAGGCTGACCTGCGGCAATCCATTCAGTTGCGCCGCGTGGCAAAAAACCGACCGCCGGATCAGTCCACACCCAAGGGACCACTCCCGATACTTGCCATGGCGGTTCATAAGGAATCCCCCGTTTGATTACCCTCCGCCAAATATTTCTACAGCGCGGCGGCAAGCCGCTGTTTGAAAACACCTCGCTGACGATCCATCCCGGCTGGAAGGTCGGAGTGGTCGGCGCCAACGGCAGCGGCAAATCCAGCCTGTTCGCGCTGCTGTTGGACGAACTGCACCCCGACGCCGGCGACCTCGACCTGCCGCCGCGCTGGGTCATCGCCCATGTCGCCCAGGAAACTCCGGCGTTGCCGACGCCCGCGCTGGAGTTCGTGCTGGATGGCGACGCCGAATTGCGCCAGATCGAGCGCGACTTGCACGCCGCCGAAGCCGCCCACGACGGCGCGCGCCAAGCCGAACTGCACGCCCATTTCGACGCCATCGGCGGTTACAGCGCCCGCGCCCGCGCGGGCAAGCTGATGGCCGGGCTGGGCTTCACCGCCGACCAGTTGGAGCGGCCGGTGGCGGAATTCTCCGGCGGCTGGCGGGTGCGGCTGAATCTGGCTCGGGCGCTGATGTGCCGCTCCGACCTGCTGCTGCTGGACGAACCGACCAATCACCTTGATCTCGACGCCGTGCTGTGGCTGGAGCAATGGCTGCGCGCCTATCCGGGCACGCTGTTGCTGATCTCCCACGACCGCGACGTGCTGGACAACGTCGCCAGCCACATCGCCCACCTCGATCAGCGGCGGATCACGCTGTACCCCGGCAACTACGCCGCTTTCGAGGACCAGCGCGCCGCCCGGCTGGCCCTGCAACAAGCCGCCTACGAAAAGCAGCAGCGGGAAATCGCCCATCTGGAAAGCTTCATCACCCGCTTCCGCGCCAAGGCGACCAAAGCCCGTCAGGCGCAAAGCCGGATCAAGGCGTTGGAGCGGATGGAGCGCATCGCCGCCGCCCACGTCGATTCGCCATTCACGTTCAGTTTCGCCGAACCCGACCGATTGCCCAATCCGCTCCTGGCCATCGAAAAAATCGCGGCCGGTTACAATGGGCAGCGGGTGCTGGACCACGTCAATCTGGTCATCAATCCGGGCGCCCGGCTGGGTCTGCTCGGTCCCAATGGCGCCGGCAAATCCACCCTGATCAAGCTGCTGGCCGGCGTGCTGCCGCCGCTGGCCGGACGGATCGAGACCGGCCAGGGGCTGGCCATCGGCTATTTCGCCCAGCACCAGTTGGAACAGTTGCGGCCCGACTGGAGCGCGCTGCGCCACCTGCAAGGATCGGACGAACGGGCCAGCGATCAGCAACTGCGCGACTTTATCGGCGGCTTTGGCTTTGCCGGCGACCGGGCGCTGGACCCGGTCGAACCCTTCTCCGGCGGCGAGAAAGCCCGGCTGGCGCTGGCGCTGCTGGTCTGGCAACGCCCCAATCTGCTGCTGCTGGACGAACCGACCAACCACCTCGATCTCGACATGCGCCACGCGCTGACCCTGGCCTTGCAGGATTATCAGGGCGCGCTAATCGTGGTCTCCCACGACCGGCATCTGTTGCGCACGGTCACCGATGAGTTTCTGCTGGTGGCGGATGGGCGGGCGCAGCCGTTCGACGGCGATCTGGACGACTACCGCGACTGGCTGAACGAACGTCAGCGCACCGCCAGCCGGGATGCCACGCCGCGCGCCGCCGGCAACGGCAACAGCGCCACCGACCGCCGCGAACAGAAACGCCAGGATGCGGAGCGCCGCCAGCAACTCGCCATCCAGCGCAAGCCCCTGGAACAGCGGGCGCGCGCGCTGGAGCAGCGCATGGAAAAGCGGCACGCCGAACAGCGCACTCTGGAAACCACCCTCGCCGACCCGGTCAGTTACGACGACGCCAACAAGAACCGGCTCAAGGAATGGCTGCTGCGCAAGGGTGAAGTAGACCGGGAACTGGCCGCGCTGGAAACGGAATGGCTGGAAATCCAGGAGGCGCTGGAAGCGCTAGCGCGGGAAACCTGATTGGCGCCAGCAAAAACCGCCTACAACCCGCTCTTCAAACTGGCTTCGATGAACTCATCCAGATCGCCGTCCAGCACCGGCTGCGTGTTGCTGGTCTCGACGCCGGTGCGCAAGTCCTTGATGCGCGACTGATCCAGCACGTAGGAGCGAATCTGGCTGCCCCAGCCGATATCGGACTTGGTGTCTTCCACCGCCTGGGCCTGGGCGTTGCGCTTCTGCAACTCCAGTTCGTAGAGCTTGGACTTGAGCTGCTTCATGGCGGTCGAGCGGTTCTTGTGCTGGGAACGGTCGCTCTGGCATTGCACCACGGTGTTGGTCGGCAGGTGGGTGATCCGGATCGCCGATTCGGTGCGGTTGACGTGTTGGCCGCCCGCCCCGGAAGCGCGGTACACGTCCACCCGCAAATCCGCCGGATTGATGTCCACCTCGATGCTGTCGTCCACCTCCGGCGCCACGAACACCGCCGCGAACGAGGTATGGCGGCGGTTGCCGGAATCGAACGGCGACTTGCGCACCAGGCGATGCACGCCAGTTTCGGTCCGCAACCAGCCAAACGCATAATCGCCCTCGAAGCGCACGCTGGCGCTCTTGATGCCCGCCACTTCGCCCGGCGAGACTTCCAGCAGTTCGGTCTTGAACCCGCGCCGCTCGCCCCAGCGCAGGTACATCCGCAGCAGCATCTCGGCCCAATCCTGCGCCTCGGTGCCACCGGAACCGGACTGGATGTCGAGAAAAGCGTTGCCGGCATCCAGTTCGCCGGAGAACATTCGCTGGAATTCCAGATCGGCGACCACGCGGGCGTAGCCGTCCAAATCCCGCACCACTTCGATGATCGCCGCCTCGTCGCCCTCCTCGCCGGCCAGCACCAGCAATTCGGCGACCTCGTTCAGGCCCCGGTCGAGACGCTCCAGCCGGTCGACCACCGCTTCCAACTGAGCACGTTCCTTGCCCAGCGCCTGCGCCCGTTCGGGATTGTTCCAGATATTGGGTTCCTGCAACTCCCGGTTGACTTCGTCCAGCCGCTCGCGCCGGGCTTCGAAGTCAAAGATACCCCCTCAGAGACGCGCAGCGCCCCCGCAAGTCGCTAATCTGGTTGAAATAGGGATTCAGTTCCTGCATGGCTCCGGTCATCCGCGGTGGGTGGGCAAAAGAGTAAGGATTGTAGCGACGGGACCGACGCAAGTCATCCGCTGCCCGCGTCGATCCGGCCACTCACGCCAAGGCCAGCGCGTCCTCGGGCGGCAGATAGTCGTAACCCAGCGCCTCGGCCACCGCCGGATAGGTGATTCGGCCGCGATGGACGTTCAACCCGGCCCGCAGGTGCGGATCGTCCCGCAGCGTCGCGATCACCCCCCGGTCGGCCAGTTGCAACACGTAGGGCAAGGTGGCGTTGGCGAGCGCCAAGGTCGAGGTCCGCGCCACTGCGCCGGGCATGTTGGCCACGCAATAATGCACGACGCCAGCCACGATATAGATGGGATCGGCGTGGGTGGTGGGCCGCGAGGTCTCGAAGCAGCCGCCCTGATCGATGGACACATCCACCAGCGCCGATCCGGGCTTCATCGCCCCCAGCAACGTCCGGGGGATCAGTTTGGGCGCCGCCGCGCCGGGAACCAGCACCGCGCCCACCGTCAAATCGGCGGCCAATACTTCTTCCTCGACCGCTTCCAGGGTAGCGAAGCGGGTGAGCAACCGGCCCTGGAACAGATCGTCCAGTTCCCGCAACCGGGCCAGCGAGCGGTCGAGCACGGTCACCCGCGCGCCCAGTCCGACGGCCATCCGCGCCGCGCTGGTTCCCACCACGCCGCCGCCCAGAATCGCCACCTGGCCTGGCAACACCCCCGGCACCCCGCCCAGCAAGACGCCGCCGCCGCCCTGGGATTTTTCCAGGCAGCGCGCGCCGGCCTGGATCGCCATCCGCCCGGCCACCTCGCTCATCGGCGCCAGCAGCGGCAACCGCCCTTGTGGATCGGTGACGGTCTCGTAGGCAATCGCGGTGCAACCGGAAGCCAGCAAGCCCCTGGTCTGTTCGGGATCAGGCGCCAGATGCAGATAGGTGAAGATCGTCTGCCCCGCCCGCAGCCGCGCGCATTCGACCGGTTGCGGCTCCTTGACCTTCACGATCAAATCCGCCTGGGCGAACACCTCGCCAGCCGAGGCGGCGATGGTCGCGCCCGCCTTCGCATAGGCGGCGTCATCCAGGCCGATGCCTGCCCCCGCGCCGGTTTCCACCCATACTACGTGACCGTGCCGCGTCGCCTCGCGCACGCCGCCCGGCGTCATCCCGACCCGGTACTCGTGAGTTTTGATTTCCTTCGGCACACCCATCCGCATGATCGTCTCCCGAAAGCCCGCATAACGACCCAGAGGCGTTTTTGCACGATCCCTTACTGGCGCTGCTGGACTTCCCTGGCGATCTCTCGCTGCACCAGGCGGGACACGTCCGAAAAGCCCACCGCCAGCGCCGTCAGCACATCGTCGATGGCCAGGATCCCCAACAACGCGCCCTTCTCGTCCACCACCGGCAACCGCCGCACCCCCTTGGCGCTCATCCGGTCCAGGGTGCGCCAGAAGTTATCGTCTTCCCGCGCGGTTAACAGCTTGCCGCTCATGATATCGCCGACGGTAACGATCTCGGGGGACAGACTTTGAGCCAGCACCTCGACCACCAGGTCGCGGTCGGTCACGATTCCGACCGGATATTCCGCATCGTCACGGCGCTCCACCACCACGATGGCGCCGACATGATGGTGGCGCATCAGTCGCGCAATCTCGCGGATCTCGGTGGTTGTTTCAGTCGTGATGACGTGGCGGTTGCAATATTGGCCCACGGACATGATTTTCTCCTTGCATGGACGGAAAGCGGTATCAGCGCGCTGGATTGTTTGTCATTCCGGCCCCGCCCGCAAGGGGGTTTTCAGTCGCCTGAAACCGGGCCGTTCACAGGGCGAATGCGGCCTCGATGGCCGTCAGGTCGCAAGACGCGGGCCGCGTCGCCGCCGCGTGGGGCGCGGGGTGGCCTCGGTAAAAAATCCCGGTGCTCAAGCCATCGTCGGCGAACAGGCGGCGGGCGGCCTCGGCCGGATCGGCGGTCGGTTCCCGGCCAGCGGCATGAACCTGCTGCTTCCATGCCTTTTCCTCGGGCCGGTAGGTCACGCAGGGACTAAGCACCTGCACCAGCGCGAAACCGGGATGGCGGATCGCCTCGACCAGCAGGCGGGCGATGCCGTTGGGATCGCCGGAAAAACCCCGGGCGATAAAGCTCGCGCCAGCGGCCAGCGCCACCGCCAGCGGTTGCAGGGGACGGAACCCGGCGCCGTCCGGTGCGATCTTGCTGCTCCAGTCCGGCGCGGTGGTCGGCGACGGCTGGCCCTTGGTCATGCCGTACACCGCGTTGTCCATCACGATGCAGGTCAAATCCACGTCGCGCCGGCAGGCGTGCAAAAAGTGATTGCCACCGATGGACAGGGCGTCGCCGTCGCCGCTGGCCACGATCACCGTCAGTTCGGGCCGGGCCAGCTTCAACCCGGTCGCCAGCGGCAGCGCCCGGCCGTGGATGCCGTGAAACCCGTAACACTCGGTGTAGGCCGGCAGCCGCGAGGAACAACCGATGCCGGAGATGATCGCCACCCGTTCCGGCGGCAAGTCCAGTTGCGCCAGGGCGCGGAACAGCGCCGCCTGGACGCCGAAATGGCCGCAGCCGGGGCACCAGATCGGCTTCACGTCGGATTTGTAGTCCTTGGCCACGCGACTCAACTGCAGGATTTCGGGCTTGCTCATACTCTTCGTTTCCATTGCGATAGCCGCGCCAGCACCGCCGCCGGCCGGATCGGCAGGGGACCCGGCTGGTTGATAACTTGAACGTCCGCCGGCAGCGGGTAATGCGCCCGCAAATAACCCAGGAACTGCCGGGAATGGCTCTGCTCGACCACCAGCACCCGTTGGACTCCCGCCAACAGAGCCGCCAGGCGCGCGGGTTGCGCCGGCGCCAGCAACCGCAAGGCAATCGCCCTGACCGCCAGTCCTTGCGCCCGCGCTCGCGCCGCTGCTTCCCACACCGGCCCGGCGGTCGAACCCCAGGTCAGCACGGCGATTCCGCCCTCTCCCGCCACTTCGGCCCAGGCCGATCCGTAGTCGTGGCGCAGCAGCTTGTCGCGGCGCTTGTCCAACTGGGCCTGATGGTCGGCGGCGCGGCTGGACGGCGTGCCGTGCGGGTTATGTTCCAACCCGTCGGCGGTGTATTGCTGGCCGGGCATACCGGGAATCGCCATCGGCGACACGCTGTTCGCGGTCAAAGCATAGCGGTGATAGCGTTCGCCGTTGACCGGCGCGGTCGTCCGCGCCGCCGGCGCCGGGTCGGCGGGCGGCGGGTCGCAGACCGCCTGGGTTTGCCCCAGAAACTGGTCGGACAGGACGATGGCGGGGCATTGCAGGGCCTCGGCCAGTCGCACCGCCCACTGGGTGGCGAACAGGCAGTCGCCGACGGAGATCGGCGCCAATACCAGATGCGGCGCGTCGCCGTGCAGGCCATATAGGGCGATATTCAAATCGGACTGCTCCGACTTGGTGGGGATGCCGGTGGAGGGTCCGCCGCGCATGACGTCGACCACCACCACCGGGATTTCCGCCGCCACCGCCAACCCCAGTGTCTCGGTCATCAGCGCCAGTCCGGGACCGGAAGTCGCGGTCAGCGCCGGCACGCCGCCGTAGGACGCGCCCAGCGCCATGTTGATCGCGGCGATTTCGTCCTCGGCCTGGATCAACTGGCCGCCCACTTCCGGCAAGCGGGGCGCCAGCCATTCCGCCAGATCGGTGGCCGGGGTAATCGGATAGATCGCCGCGAACCGCGCGCCGCCGCGCAGCGCGCCGAGCGCCGTCGCCTCGTTGCCGGTCAGCAGCCAGCGCGCGCCGTCGCCCGGAACCGGCGGCAACGGGCGCTGAAACCCGTTGCCGGCGGCGGCTGCGTCATGGCCGACGGCCAGCGCTTGGCGCAGGTGCGCGGCGTTCGCGCCCTTGCGGGCCAGCGCGCGGACGACCACGGCCTCCAACGGTTCCAGCGGCAGGGCCAGCCAGCGCGCCAGCGCGCCCAGGGCGACGATGTTGGCGCGGCCTTCCGGCACGCCCTTCGCCAACCGGTCTAGCGGCAACGGCAGCACTCGCGCGCCGCTGGCGCGCAGGGCGGCGGGCGGCTCCCCGGCGGCGGGATCGGCGACGATCAGGCTGTCGGCATCCAGCGGCGTCTCGTCCACGAAGCGCTCGGCGTTTTCCCAGTCCAGCGCCAGCAGAAGATCGAAGCGGTCGCCGTGCGCCGACACCGGCGCGGTCGCCAGCCGCACCATCGCCAGCGCCTCGCCGCCGCGAATTTGCGGCCCCACCGAGCGGGTCATCAGGCCATGCCAGCCGGCTCGGCCCGCCGCTTCCAGCAATAAACCGCCAGCGGTGATCGCGCCCGCCCCACCGCTGCCCATGATGGCGATGGCGACCGCGCCACTCGGTGAAGTCAGGTCATGCATCCATCCGCTCTCGAATTCGAGGCTCGATCGCCGGAAAAAACCGTCGGGCCATTTGCAAGATCATTTGACTTCGCCGTTGGCGTAGGCCAGCACGTCCAGTTCCAGATGCTGGCCGCCGCGTGCGACCCGCACGCTGGGCGCAACCGTATCTACCCCGAACCGGCGGCGCAGGATTTTCTCCATCGACGGCAGGGCCAGCCCCTCGGCGAAACTGCCGAACTGGTTGCCCAGCCCGCCGATTTGCTTGCCCAGTTCTCGCAGTTGGCGGTCGGTTTCCCGCTGGCGTTCCTTCGACTCTTCCGCCAGATCTTTGAGCCTGCGGTCGGTTTCCTGCATCTTGCGGTCGGTTTCCCGAAACAGCGCCCAGACTTCTTCCAGGGTGATGTTGGAATTCATGGGTTGATCCCTCCAAGGGTAGCAGTAGGGTAAGGCCCACTATTCCGAGGCAACAGATGAAAGAGTAAGGTGGGGATACTCACACTACCCGGCCGGCCAGGCGGGTTCAATGCGCTTTCTTGGGGATCTCGGTCAGAGGCAGTTGGGTAATGGCAGCAATCTGTTCGGGTGCAAAGTTCATCGCCAGGAGCGTTTCAGCCACGGCCAACGCTTTGCGATGCGCGCCTTCCTCCATGCCCTTTTCCATGCCCTGTTCGATGCCCTGTTCGATGCCCTGTTCGATGCCCTGTTCGATGCCCTTTTCCATGCCCTTTTCCATGCCCTTTTCCATGCCTACCCGGTAGCTGGCCAGGTGTTCGATGTTGATTTGCAACATGGCGTAGACCTCCTCAAAATGAACCGTGAGATGGCGATTGTCCGCCAGAATCTCCAACATGGACAGGTATTCGCGTAGGCGCTTTTCGTCGGTGCCGGTCAGGGCGCACAGCTTTTCCACGAGCCGCTTCACCACCGTCGCCGGGTCCTCCGCCCCAAAGTCGCCCAGAATCGCCAGCACCAGGGCTTCTGGTTGATCGCGGGCGTACAGCGTGCGGTAGTCGATCTTGCGCATGTCCACCAGATCGTAGCGGTAGTGCAGTTGCGGGCTGTCCAGCTCCGCCTTCATCGTTAGCCGCTCGGCGCCGATGTAGACCAGACATTGATGCACCCGCTGGCCGCGATGCGCCAGATGAATGTCGGTCAAATAGCGCAACATCCGCACCGGCAACGCCGCCGGAATGTGGACGGCGGCCAGAATGCCGTAAAGCTGCTTGCCGCGATGCTCCGGGAACCAGGCGGCGAATTGCTCCAGAATTTCCAGCAGTTGCTGGATGTGCTCTTCGCGCAGATGGCTTTTCACTTCCACCACGTAGGCGGCGTTGACCTCGCCGTTGGCGTAGGCCAGCACGTCCAGTTCCAGATGCTGGCCGCCGCGCGCGACCCGCACGCTGGGCGCGATGGTGTCCACCCCGAACTGTCGGCGCAGAATTTTCTCCATGGACGGCAGCGCCAGCCCTTCGGTAAAGCTGCCGGATTTGTTGCCCAGCCCGCCGATTTGCTTGCCCAGTTCTCGCAGTTGGCGGTCGGTTTCCCGCTGGTGTTGCTCGGCTTCCCGCTGGCGTTCCTTGGCTTCCTTTTTGAGGTTATCGTTGAGTGGCTGCTTTTGAAAATTCAGCTACACTGAGTCCGGCTGAACGGATTAGCCCTCTCAATGTTCCCTGCGCCACTTCGTCATGATCTGGAATAGACAGGGTTGCAATCTGTTCATCTTTAACCATGATAATATGGCTACCGCGTTGACGCACTATTCTCCATCCAAATCTCTCAAAAACTTTGGCGACCTCCCGTCCATTACGCTTAGGGAGGGCACTCATCAAGCAGCAACCTCAATCTGCCTGGTTTCGATGGTCAGCGGTAACCCGCGTTCAGCACGAACTTCCAGGCAAAGCTGGATAGCTTCTTTAATATTTTCAAGTGCTTCCTGTTTACTATGACCCTGGCTTATGCAACCCGGAATCATTGGACATTCTATAATCCATACTCCATCTTCATCCCGGTCTATCGTTACAAAGAGCTTCATAATCCTTTCTCCATCGGTGAATAGACTATTGAAATCAGGATCAATGCCAAGCGCCCGCAATTTTTCCGCCAACCGTTCCGCCCGCTGGCGCTCCTGCTCGACTTTTTGACGCTTCTGCTCTATGGGCTGCGCGCACCAGTTTCCATGGGCATCGCAAAACCGCAACCATTTCCCAGCTATTCCTTCAAAAACTCCTTCCCAGACACCCAGCCCTAACCCCACTTCCGAGAGCCAAATCCCTACCGTGTCGCCACGCCGGTCTTTTAGCGCCAACTGTTTATAAAAACCGTGAACCCGCGAAACCTCCAATTCATATAGCGATCCTATCTGACTTGCGGAATCACCGTTTCGAACCACCCCGGCGCTACGCGCCACCCCTCCTTAGCCAAGGAGGGAAAATTCCACAACTTGTATAGGAATGCTATAGATGTCTTTTTGGCTCATGCGCGGCATTCTAACACCGAGCGCCGCCGGGAAAAGTTCCGGCCATCACGCGGACGGGGCGACTCGGCGGTCGAAGCGGCGCGGCTGGAAGTCGTCGGGGACTTCCAGTTCGAACCGATCGTCGTGGATGCTGGGCGCGATGGTGTCCACCCCGAACTGTCGGCGCAGGATTTTTTCCATGGATGGCAGCGCCAGCCCTTCGGTAAAGCTGCCGAACTTGTTGCCCAGCCCGCCAATCTGCTTGCCCAGTTCCCGCAGTTGGCGGTCGGTTTCCCGCTGACGTTGCTCGGCTTCCCGCTGGCGTTCCCGCGACTGTTCCGTCAAATCTTTGATCTTGCGGTCGGTTTCGCGGAACAGCGCCCAAACTTCTTCCAGGGTGGTGTTGGAATTCATGAGTTGATCCTCCAGGAACGGAAACACAGAGTTTGCAGCTTTGTATAGCCACTGGGTTAGCCCGTAGAAGGCTGGGGATTAAGCGGAGCGCATCCACAGTCACAGTGATCAGATGACAGTTGGATACAGCGCGTAGTCCTTTATTCACCCTGCACAACTTGATATTCTGACAGCGATAAGAGGAATAGAAACACGATCATGATACAGCCGGTTTCGAAACAAGTTGTCCGCGCATTGCGCGAGCTGGCGGCGGAGGCGCCGGTGAACCTGCGGGTCAACGGCGATTGCATGACGCCTTTGCTCGAATCCGGGGTAATGATTCAGGTCATCCGCCAGCGGTTTTACTGGCCGGGCGATCCCCTGGTGATCCATGCGGCGGATGGCCGGTTATTGGGCCATCGTCTGTTGGGTTTTTATCCGTGGGCGCGGCGGCTACGATGGTTGACTCAGGCCGACAACGCCCGCTGGCCCGACGCCGCCGTGCCGGCGGAGCGGATCATCGGCAAGATTTGCGGCGGGCAATGCGCCCCGACGCTGGTTCGCGTGCCGCCCGCTCACCGGGCAAAGGCGATACTCCGTTTCTTCCTGTTTATCCTGATTCGTTTGGGAACCCTGCACCGATGCGTTTTGGCGAGAATTTCCTGACCTATCCCGACCTGTTCCCGGCCCGGCCCAGCGGCGAGACGTGGGGCGATGAGCGACTGCTGATTCGCTTTGCGGGCCACGTCTATGGCTGGACCGGCCTGAGCGCGACCCAGGCGGCGGCGGCGCGGCAGCGGTTCAGCGAACTTTGCCTGCCGCCGGACGAGGAACCGCCAGCAGCGGTGGAAATCCAGGTGTTTCGCGCGGCGGCCGAGGATTTTTTCGATGGCGGCCGGGTTTGGTCGTTTGAATTCGATCTGGACTATGCGCCGGATGCGCTGAGCATCGCCGGCTTTCATTTCATGGGCCGGCTCGACTGGACGCCCGGCTTGCGGGGGGCGCTGTGGACCTCGGAAGACGAGCGCCTGGTTTCGCACAGCATTTTTGAAAACTTTTTCCGGGCTGTCGTAGCCTACCATCTGTTTGAACAGGGCGGGGTATTGCTACACAGCGCGGCGGTGGTGAACAGCGGCGACGCCTATGTGTTCTTTGGGCCATCGGGGGCGGGCAAGTCCACGATTTCCCATCTGAGTTTCGCCGCCGGCCATGCGGTGTTGAGCGATGACATGAACGCCCTGCGGATCGGGCCGGCGGGCGTGCTGGTGGAAAAATTGCCGTTCGCGGGCGATTTCGGCCAACAGTGCAAGGGCGCTGCCGGCGCTTATCCGCTGCGCGCGCTGTGCCGGTTGCACAAGGGGTCAGATCCCACCTTGGAGGCCCTGCGGCCCGCCGCCGCCGTCGCCGCCCTGCTGGGTTGCGCGCCGTTCATTAATCGCAACCCGTATCGGCGCGATCAATTGCTCGACCAATTGCAGGCGTTGAACGCCCGGTTGCCGGTGCGGGCGCTGACGTTCGCGCGGGATGACCGGTTCTGGGCTTTGCTGCGACGTGGAGAAGCTGAATGATTGCAACTGACATGGTCTTGAAACGCTGCGCCGACACCCGTTACCGCAATATCGGCGGCGAGGGGGTCGTGGTTCGGCAGACCGCTAGCGAGGTGCTGGTGCTGAATGAAATCGGCGTGCGGCTGCTGGAACTGCGCCAGCAGTCGGCCCGCTAGTGCTTCAACCAGGCTGAATGGACGAATCGTAGAGTAGATGAGCGCAGCGCAATCCACCCTCAACCGGAGATTGTCATAAGCTTGTCATGACATTGTCAGGCGATCTTGCTATGCTCGACGATAAAATTGGAGCACGATCATGGTGACCACGCCCCGTTCCGAGAAGCTGGATTTGCGACTGACCCCGGCGGCCAAGCGGATGCTGTATGCCGCCGCCGCCGCCGAGCGGCGCTCGGTGAGCGAGTTTGTCCTGGACAGCGCCCTGAGCCGTGCGGAAGAAACCCTGGCCGACCGGCGGTTTTTTGGTCTGGACGCCGAACGCTGGGAAGCCTTCCTGGCGGCGCTCGACGCGCCGCCGCGTCCATTGCCGCGCTTGGAGCGGCTGTTCGCCGAACCCAGTCTGTTCGAGGGCGGCAACACCCCATCATGAGCGCGTTCGTCATCGAGAAGCTGGCGCGCCATCATGCGGTGGAGAATTTCGATTGCGGACAGACCGCCCTCAATCGCTTTCTGATCCGCTTCGCGCTGTCCAGTCAGCAAGCCAGCGCTTCACAGACTTATGTGGGGTTGGCCGACGCCGCCGTGGTCGGTTTTTACACACTCGTCGTCGGCGAAGTAGCGTATGCGGATGCGCCGGAACGGCTGACGAAAGGATTGGCTCGCCATCCAGTACCGCTGATGTTATTGGCGCGGCTGGCGGTCGGGACGGCATGGCAGGGTCAGGGGATTGGCTCGGGCTTGCTCAAGGACGCCATGCGGCGAACGCTGCAAGCCGCCGATATCGTCGGCATCCGCGCGCTGGCCGCCCATGCCAAGGATGACGCGGCCCGCGCGTTCTACGAACATTTCGGCTTCGTGGCGTCGCCCACCGACCCACTGCATTTGTTTATTCTGACCAAGGACTTGCGCCGGGCCGCGCGTCAGGAGGCTTTCCCGTCGGTTGCATGACCGGCCGGTCGAAGCGGCGGGGCTGGAAGTCGTCGGGGACTTTCAGTTCGAACCGGTCGTCGTGGATGTGGGCGAGAGTTTGCTCCGCTGGCGGACGACGACTCATGTTGAGTTGGTAACTTTTGGAACGAATGCAAGGGCAATATCATGAGATATCAAGATATTATCACCCTGGAAGCGGATAAGCGCGGTGGCAGGCCCTGTATTCGGGGGTTGCGGATCACGGTTTACGATGTGCTGGGTTGGCTGGCCAATGGGATGACCCCAGCGGAAATTATCGAGGATTTCCCCGAACTAACCCATGTTGACATCCTGGCCTGTCTCGCTTTTGCCGCCGATCGGGAAAAAACGGTCACTTGGGTTAAAGCGGCATGAAGTTGCTGCTGGATGAGAATTTATCCCGACGCATGGCGCCGCTCATCGCTTCGCACTATCCCGGCTCATCCCAAGTCGCCTTACTGGGATTGGAACACGCTTCGGACTCGGCGATCTGGGCCTATGCTCGCGAACATGATTGGGTCATCGTCACCAGGGATAGCGACTTCATTGACCTCTCCACTTTATATGGGCAGCCTCCCAAAGTGATTCTGCTAAAAACTGGTAACCAGAGTTGGCAGGCAGCCGCCCAGGCTCTGATTGACCACCAGGAACTACTGGAATCGGTCCTGATCACCGCAAATGCTGCTTGTGTCGAACTGTACTAATTGAGTTGTGTAATGTTCCGTCGCTGGCTTTGGGTAAAGCCTCTTGATCACGCCGGCAACATGACCGGCCGGTCGAAGCGGCGCGGCTGGAAGTCGTCGGGGACTTCCAGTTCAAACAGGTCGTCGTGGATGTGGGCGAGATAGAGGCCCTGCTCCAGCACGCGCGGGCGCAGCGCCGCCGGAATGTGGACGGCCGCCAGAATGCCGTAGAGTTGCTTGCCGCGATGCTCCGGGAACCAGGCGGCGAATTGTTCCAGAATTTCCAGCAGTTGCTGGATGTGCTCTTCGCGCAGGTGGCTTTTCACTTCCACCACGTAGGCGGCGTTGACCGCGCCGTTGGCGTAGGCCAGTACGTCCAGTTCCAGATGCTGGCCACCGCGCGAGACCCGGACGCTGGGCGCGATGGTGTCCACCCCGAACCGCCGGCGCAGGATTTTTTCCATGGACGGCAGCGCTAACCCTTCGGTGAAGCTGCCGAATTTGTTGCCCAGCCCGCCGATCTGCTTGCCCAGTTCCCGCAGTTGCCGGTCGGTCTCGCGCTGGCGTTGCTCGGCCTCCCGCTGGCGTTCCCTGGCTTCTTCCGCCAGGCGGTCAAGTTTCTCTTTAAGCTGGCGGTCGGTCTCCTGCATTTTGCGGTCGGTTTCCCGAAACAGCGCCCAAACCTCTTCCAGGGTCGTGTTGGAATTCATGGGTTGATCACTCCAAGGACGGGGCCGTTGAATGAACTGAAAAGATTGCGGAATGCCCTCTCGGAATCCTGGGCAAAATCCGAGCTCCGGTCCATCTTGGACCGTTCGAGGCGCTGGCGGTATCCCACCGTTCCCGGTTTCCCAAAAAAACTACGCCCGCCGGGAGGGCGGGCGCTTGAGGAATTCAGCGAGGATAGCAGAGTAGGTCGGGCAAAAGCGCAGCGTTGCCCGACCGGTTCAGAGGAGAGGCGAATGTCGGGCACGTCCTGTGCCCGACCTACCTGCTGATTCCGATTCGCGTTCTGGCGGAACGAACGGCTACGGTCAGGGCTGCGGCCTAATGGCTTCGATGTACCGGGACATCGTGGCGCATTTGAAGCGGGCGAGGTGTTGGTTGGTGCGCACCGGAAAGGGCGCAGTCATGAAATCTGGTACAGCCCGATCAATGGACGAACCTTCACCGTCCCACGTTCACTGGCTTCCACATCGCTGGCTAACGCGATTTTGAAACAGGCCGGGTTACCGAAGGCTTTTTGAGGGGATTTAGAGGCCCTGCTCCAGCACGCGCGGGCGCAGCGCCGCCGGAATGTGCATGGCGGCCAGGATGCCGTAGAGTTGCTTGCCGCGATGCTCCGGGAACCAGTCGCCAAACCCTTCCGCTTTCCCTCTCTGGCCAAGCAAGGAGCGGCGGTCAGTCTTCCAAATCCGCCTGGATGACATCGCGCACCCGCGGCAATGCGGCGTAATCGTGGGGATAAAGGAGCCGTTGGACTGGAATGCGGGCCGTGAGCTGGGCGCAGAAATCCAGATGCGCCTGGAGCAGGCGGGCGTCGAACAGCCGGGCGGCATGGGTTTGTTGAATCAGGGCGAGGGTCGCCGCTTGGCGACTCAACGGCTGGATGTCGGGACGGGATGAAGGGAGTTTGATGGGTTCCAGGCAATAAATGGCTTTCAGCGCCACGCGCCCCGGTTTTGCCAGCGGCCATTGCGCTGCGGGCGGTAGTTTCAACTGCGGGAAATGCGGCAGAGCGTGAGGAGTTGATGAACTCATCTCGGCGGGCAGCGCATCGTCGGCCAGCCGCAGCCAGTCGTTGCCTTGATCTGCGTCCAGAAAAGCCGCCAGCGTGGATTTGCCGGAGCCGGATTCGGCGATGAACGCCACGGCGGCATCATTCACGGCAACGGCGCTGGCATGAAGGCAAAACACGTTTTGCAGCGCCAGCGCCTGAATCACCGCCGCCAGCACCGCTTCGGTGAGCAGGTTTTCCGACCGGTCTACCGCTGATCCGCGCCAGACGGCGGAACTGCCGTCCACAGCGATCCAACAGCTTCCCATGCCTTCGATATCGAAGCGGCGGCCTTGGGGAGCGATCCGACATCGAACCGCGCGGGTTTCGCCGCCGATCCAGCCCGCGACTGTGTAGGACTCTCCGCCGGTTTCCCAGGCGACGACTGAATCCGGTTCAGTAGCTTGGGCTTGACCGGCACCGCTGCAAATCTTGAAAGGTTCCAAGCCGGAGAGCCGGCATTCCGTAATCAGCCTGCGGTCGGCAAGACGATAAACGGGGCCAGGCGGCGAATGGGGCGGTAAGGGTTCGCGGAAAAAAAGAATCGTGTCTGCCATGGGCCAAGAATCGTTCCTCGTTCCCACGCTCCAGCGTGGGAACGCCGGCACCCGCTCCAGCGGTGTGAATTATCTGGGGGGACGCTGGAGCGTCTGGACCTGCTCCCACGCTGGAGCGTGGGAGCCAGAAGCAGCTCCCTCCTCCTTTGTGGGGGAGGGCTGGGGTAGGGGGTGTGAACGGTTACGTTTCCCCATGTGCGAATTGGAGCAGTTCGGGATGGTCGCCGCTCAGCGCCCGCCGCCACAGATCGAAGGCGGCGCAATACCAGATGAGCAACTTTTCCCGCTCGCTTGGCTCGGATGCGTTCAGGGCGCGTATGAGCCAGCCGTGATCCACGTAGGCTGGCCAGGCCGCATCGGGCGCCGTTAACAACTGTTCGAGCGTGGCGTGCTCGCGCCGAAAGCCGGCGTCAAAAAATTCGTTCAGCAGACCCCCGCGCGGGCGCCAGCGGATGGCTTCCGGCAACAACCCGTCCATGGCCTGGCGGGCGACCCATTTAGTGTGGCCGTTCCGATAGCAGTAATAGCTGGGGATCGACAGCATGAAATCAATCAGATCGGGGTCGTGGTACGGCTCGCGCCGCTCGAGGCCGCAGCGGTTGGCGAAAAAGGCTTCTTCGCTGACGCCATCGGCGGCCCGCTGATCGAGGGCGGCGAGGTAGTGATCGGGCCGCGCATGATCGGCTGCTTCCGGCGGCCAGGGGTCGCCAACCTCGCGCCAGTGTTGCCGGGCGCTGGCGCTGAGCCAAACCGGCGCCGAAACGGGCCGGGTTCTGCGCCAGCCCAGCAGATGCTTGCCGAGGCGGCGTATGGCGGGATCGCGCCAGAGTCCCAGGACACCGCCCGCCCGGCCGATGCGGGCGATCTCGCGCACCACCCATCCAAAGCGTCGGTCCCGCCATCCATCCAGCAGGCAGCAACCGGGATGTGGATATAACCTATCACCGGAGGCGCCGTTCAGTATCACCCGACACCCCTGGGCTGCGGCGGCGCGGTAGACCGCCAGCTTGAGGCGGCGAAAACCATTGGCAACGGGCGAATTGGGGTTAACCGGCCAGGTCGCCAGATCGCGCATCGGCCACTCGGTCGAACCGGGCAGCAGGCGCAAGCCACAGCCGATATGACGGACGCAGGTCGTGATCTCGGCGCTTTCATCCGCGTTTGGATAGCCCGGCAAGGACCAGGAATAGGCTGTGAGCGCCCGCCCCTCACCGCTCAAGCGCCGCTGGGCGAGGGCGGCCAACGGTCCGGAATCCATTCCTCCGCTCAGCATGATCCCGGTGCGTTCGCCGCTATCGCGCAGGCACCGGGCCACGGCCTGGTCCAGCAGCGCCCGGAAATGGTCGGCGTACTCCTGGTCACTGCGATAGGATAGGGTCTGCTGGCCGAAGACCAGCGGTTCCCGGGCCAACCGAATGTCCTCGGGCGTGCAGATCAGGCGCTCGCCCGGCAACAGCTTGCGAATGGCGCGGAAGGGCGTGCGGTTGTCGGCGGGACGCGCCAGGGCGAAGTGACCGGCCAGCCAGTGTTCGTCGGGCTGGCTGGAGACTGCCGGATGCGCCAGCAAGGCTGCCGGTTCGCCGGCGACGAGCAGGAGCTGCGGCGACGAGAAATAGTACAGGCCGCGCCGGCCAAGAGGCTCCCGGTAGAGTACGATGCGCGGCCGTTGCGAATCACGCAGGTCGGCCAACACCAAGGCAATGGGACCTTGCAAGCGGGCCAGTCCGCTCTCGCCCCACCGTCGCCAGGCTGCCAGGGCTAATTCAGGATCGGTCAGCGTTTGCGCGGCGTCGGAGGAAAGTCCCAGTGCCGCATGGAGACGGTCCCGCTGATCCAGATAGCCGCTCAGGATGAGGATGAAGCCATCCTGTTCATACCGGGCAGGAGAGAGTGACAGATTCCCCGTTGCTTTCCAAAAGTCATTTCCATCACGCCGCAGGATCAGCACGAAAACGGACACACAAGATAAGAGGCCAACTCAACCTTGTTTACATCTAATGCCCCTTTCAAGCTTCTTGGGAACCGGTATCATTGGTGTCTCCGTTGCCGGGGCTGCCCGCCATCGTCATCGCCCGAACATCGCCATGGCGCGTCAAACGCGGGGTCGCATAGGGACGCTTTGCCTGGGGGGAGTTTGGCGGGGGAGGAATTTCAAGAT
>Ga0209573_1001699_pt1 | contig 31927 bp, 31 predicted proteins | sample TNRBio252014_DNA_FD_185870 | JGI IMG/M metagenome (GOLD analysis project Ga0209573, IMG submission 185870) | Wastewater treatment Type I Accumulibacter community from EBPR Bioreactor in Madison, WI, USA - TNR Reactor_6/25/2014_ DNA (SPAdes)... | ecosystem: Engineered > Bioreactor > EBPR >...
ATGCGAACGTGACAAGGTCCTCGAAGGTCGGGGTGGACGATTGTGTCTGGCGTTGTCATTGTTTTGGGAACTTTGCGGCCACTATCGTACGATGAGGGTCGGGAAGACATGGGGCGTCCCGCTAGGCGACATTCCCGGTGTGAGTAGGACGAGAAGATGACCAAGGCCGCCGGCGGCGAATCCAAGAGCACGCTCTACTGCTCCTTCTGTGGCAAGAGCCAGCACGAAGTCCGCAAGCTGATTGCGGGCCCGACGGTGTTCATCTGTGATGAATGCGTCGAACTGTGCATGGACATCATCCGCGAGGAGCACAAGACCGGCTTCGTAAAGACCGGCAAGGACGGCGTCCCCTCGCCCAAGGAAATCCGCAAGGTTCTGGACGACTATGTCATTGGCCAGGATCACGCCAAGAAGGTCCTCTCGGTCGCTGTCCACAACCACTACAAGCGGCTGAACCACGCCACCAAGAACAACGACGTCGAACTGGCCAAATCCAACATCATGCTGATCGGGCCGACTGGTTCGGGCAAGACGCTGCTGGCCCAGACCCTGGCGCGAATCATCGACGTGCCCTTCACCATGGCCGACGCCACCACCCTGACCGAAGCCGGCTATGTCGGTGAGGACGTCGAGAACATCGTGCTCAAGCTGCTGCAGGCCGCCGACTACAATGTCGACCGGGCCCAGCGCGGCATCGTCTATATCGACGAAATCGACAAGATCAGCCGCAAGTCGGACAACCCCTCGATCACCCGCGATGTGTCGGGCGAAGGCGTCCAGCAGGCCCTGCTCAAGATCATGGAGGGCACCGTGGCCTCGGTGCCGCCGCAGGGCGGTCGCAAGCATCCGCAGCAGGAGTTTCTGCAGGTCGACACCACCAACATCCTGTTCATCGTCGGCGGTGCCTTCGCCGGACTGGAGCGGGTGATTTCGGCGCGCGGCGAAGCGGCCTCCATCGGCTTCGGAGCCAAGGTCAAGGAGATGGACGACCGCCGCATGGGCGACATCCTGCGCGGCGTCGAGCCGGACGACCTGATGCGGTTCGGCCTGATCCCCGAGTTCATCGGCCGTCTGCCGGTCCTGGCGACCCTGGAAGACCTGGACGAAGAAGCCCTGGTCAAGATTCTGACCGAGCCCAAGAACGCCCTGGTCAAACAGTACGGACGCCTGTTCGAGATGGAGAACGTCACCCTGACGTTTACCGATGACGCCCTGTCGGCGGTGGCCAAGAAGGCCATCACCCGCAAGACCGGCGCGCGCGGCCTGCGGTCGATCCTCGAAGGCATCCTCCTGGAGACCATGTTCGAACTCCCGACCTTCGAAGGCGTCGAAGAGGTCGTGGTCAATACCGAGGTCATCGAAGGCAAGGCTCAGCCGCTTCTGATCTATGCCGAAAAGCGCAAGGCTGACGGGGCCGCCTGACCCCGTCTAGCCGCCCCCGCTGTGGAGCCGTCCAAGGACGGCGGGCAGCAGCCCCGGCAGATCCTCGGCAATCAGACCGGGCCCAAATGTGGCGGCCGCCTCGGCATGGATCCAGACTGCGGCACACGCCGCATCGAACGCCGGCGCGCCCTGCGCGATAAGGCCGCCGATCAGTCCGGCCAGCACATCGCCCGATCCCGCCGTCGCCAGCCAGGGCACGCCATTGCCGTTGCGGACCAGGCGACCATCGGGGGCCGCCACCAGAGTCTCTGCTCCCTTCAGAACCAGGACGGCCCCGGCCGTCTCGGCCGCACGCAGGGCTGCAACCTCCCGGCCCTCAGCCAGCAGCCCCGGCCACAGCCGTTCAAACTCCCCTTCGTGCGGGGTCAAGACATCAGACGCCCGGATCACGGCAAACAGGCGCGCCGGGTCGGACCGAAAGCTCGTCAGCCCATCCGCATCCACCACGATCCCCCCGACCACGGCGATCAGGGCCTCGACGTTGCGGATCGTGTCCTCGCCGACCCCCGCAGCCGGACCGATCACGGCGGCGTCCAGCTGCCCCGCCAGGCGACCCAGGTCCTCGGGGCCGCCAAAGGCCCGTACCATCACCGCCTCCAGGGCCACGGCGTGAACCAGAAGAGCTGACGGCGGGCTCAGAACCGTGACGACTCCGGCTCCGATACGCAGGCCGGCGCGCGCCGCCAGCCGTGCCGCACCCGTCCGGCTGGCCGAACCCGACACCACGGCCAGTCGACCGCGCCGGTGTTTGTGGGTGTCGGACTCGGGCCAGGGAAACTGCGCCTTCCACAGTCCGGGTTCATTGGGCACCGGCGTCAAAGCGCGACTCCGACGCCACGCATCGGCACGGGACGGCCCGTCCATACCCTCACCGACGAATTGCCGCTTGCGTTATGCTGCAATGCAATGTCCTTTCCTTCCCCGGGCCCGCCCCCCGGAATCGCCATGAAAAAGATCGAAGCCGTCATTAAACCCTTCAAGCTCGACGAGGTGAAGGAAGCCCTGCAGGACATTGGTGTCCAGGGCATGACCGTTGTCGAGGCCAAGGGCTACGGCCGCCAGAAAGGCCATTCTGAACTCTATCGCGGGGCCGAATACGTCATTGATTTTCTGCCCAAGTTGAAGATCGAGATCGTCGTTCCCGACGACATGGTCGGGGCCGTTACCGACGCCATCATCGCCTCGGCCCGCACCGGCAAGATTGGCGATGGCAAGATCTTCGTCACCGACGTCATCGACGTCATCCGCATCCGCACTGGCGAAACCGGCCCGCAAGCCATCTAGCCTTCCGCCAGGGTCGCTTCGGCGGCCCTTTTTCGTTCTCCTCCCCAGCCGACACGGACCTTCCCCACGATGAGCGCAGCCAAAATTCTACAGCAGATCAAGGACGAAGAGATCCGCTACGTCGATCTCCGCTTCACCGATCCCAAGGGTCAACTCCAGCATGTCACCTTCGACATCGGCATGGTCGACGATGATTTCCTGGAAGAAGGCACCATGTTCGACGGTTCGTCGATTGTCGGCTGGAAGGCCATCAATGAATCCGACATGCTGCTCAAGCCGGACCTGACCACGGCCTATGTCGATCCCTTCTATCAGCAGGCCACCCTGTTCCTGTTCTGCGATGTGCTGAACCCCGACACCGGAGAGCCCTACAACCGCGATCCGCGCTCGATGGCCAAGAAGGCGCTGGCCTATATCCAGTCCGCCGGCGTCGGCGACACCGTCTATTTCGGCCCCGAAGCCGAGTTCTTCGTCTTCGACGACGTCCGCTGGTCGACGTCAGCGGAGAACACGGGCTACAGCTTTGATTCCATCGAGCTGCCGTCCAACACCAACAGAGTCTATCCCGAGGGCAACCTGGGCCATCGGCCCGGCCCCAAGGGCGGCTATTTCCCGGTCAATCCGGTCGATTCGGGCCAGGACCTGCGCGGCGAGATGCTGGCGGTCATGGGCGAATTGGGCCTTGAGCCCGAAAAGCACCACCACGAGGTCGCCCCCGCCCAGCACGAACTCGGCCTCAAGTTCGCTGACCTGCTGACCATGGCCGACCGGATGCAGCTCTATAAGTATGTCATCCACAATGTTGCGGCCGCCTACGGCAAGTCGGCCACCTTCATGCCCAAGCCGATGTTCGGCGACAACGGCTCGGGGATGCACGTCCACCAGTCGATCTGGAAGGCGGGCAAGCCCCAGTTCGCCGGCGACAAATACGCCGGCCTGTCGGACATGTGCCTGTGGTACATCGGCGGCATCATCAAGCACGCCAAGGCCATCAACGCCTTCGCCAATCCGACCACCAACTCGTACAAGCGCCTGGTCCCGGGCTATGAGGCCCCGGTCAAGCTGGCCTATTCGGCCCGCAACCGCTCGGCCTCGATCCGGATTCCGTGGGTGTCCTCGCCCAAGGCCAAGCGCATCGAAGCCCGCTTCCCCGATCCGATGGGCAACCCCTATCTGACCTTCGTGGCGCTGTTGATGGCCGGCCTGGACGGGATCGAGAACCGGATCGACCCCGGCCCGGCCATGGACAAGAACCTCTATGATCTGCCGCCGCAGGAGCGGAAGAATGTACCGGAGGTCTGCGGCAGCCTGCGCGAAGCGCTGGAGTCGCTCGACAAGGACCGAGCCTTCCTCAAGAAGGGCGGCGTCATGGATGACGACTTCATCGACAGCTACATCGACCTGAAGATGGAAGAGGTCGCGCGTCTCCAGCTGCATCCGCACCCGGTCGAATTCGACATGTATTACAAGTGCTAGGGCGCACTACATAGGTTCAGATCGGAAGCGCCCCGGCCGCCCATGGCCGGGGCGCTTCTGCATCAGATCCCCAGCGTCGCCCGATAGGTCGGATGGACGACCTCAGCCCATTCGGGGTGCTTCTTCAGATAGCCGGCAAAGAACGGGCAGACCGGCAGGATCACCAGCCCCCGCGCCTTCACATCGGCCAGAACATGACGGGCCAGTCGGCTGGCGATACCACGGCCCTCCAGAGCGATCGGCACCAGGGTTTCGGTCACCATCAGGCCACCCTGAACCAGATTGTAGGTCACCACCGCCGTCGCCCCCTCGACGTCGAGGGCATAGCGCCTGTGGTCGACCTCATCGCGGACGTCGGGATCGAGGTCGCTCACGAAACCTCGGCCGGCAGATCGATGTCACACAGAGAGAAATCGGCCCCGCGCGCAGCGCGCACCTGATCGACCAGATCACGGAAGGTCTGGCTGCCGGTCGACAGGATCCGCACCGTCGGGCGCTCGGCCTCGGGAATATCGGCGGCGACCTGCACCCGGGTCATCATGTCCGGCTCGGCCACGGCTCCCGACGGATCCGTGCCGTGGCTCAGCGCGCGAACCACATCCAGTCCGACAATCGCCCGACCCCAGACGGTGTAGCGTTTGTCCAGAGACGGATAGGCCTGGCGCATGATGAAGAACTGGCTGTTGGCGCTGTTGTTGTCTTCGTCGCGTGCCATCCCGGCGACGCCCGGGCAGTAGGTCGCCCAGCCATGGACCTTGCCGTCGCCGGTCTGACTCATCAGCTCGTCAGGCTGGCTCATGATCGGCAAGGAGCCGATGAAGCCCTCCAGGGACCCCATCGGGCTGGATACCGGCGCGAACGCCATTTCGGGGGCCCGACGGAAGGTGAACTCGGCATCCAGGTCCGGGTAGGCGCTCTGGCCTTCGCCCCACAGGGCGCGATCCCCGCCCCGGCTCAACGGATCGCCCGTCTGGGCCATGAACCAGTCGATCACCCGGTGAAATCGCTGATTGTCATAAAAGCCGTAGCGGGCAAGCCGGCGTACACGCTCAACGTGACGGGGGGCGATCTCCGGGGCCATCTCGACGAGGATCCGGCCTCGGCTGGTGTCGATCACCAGCAGGTTTTCCGGCGCGACGGTGCGCCACGCGGCGGCCGGAATACCGGCGGCGGCGGCCTCGGGCGTCTGGGTCCCTGCCTCCTGGGCCAGGGCTGACCCCGCAAACGTCAGGGCGGCGACCGCCCCCAGCAGCAGTTGAGCCTTCATCGTAGGGTCTCCCAGACTAGTTCTCGATCTCGGACGGCAACGTCAGGTCACAGACGGAAAACCGCGTGCCTCGCGCCGCCCTCTGTTCCTCCACCAACTGCCCGAATCGGGGCGAACTCACATTCAGCACCCGCGCGACGGGACGCTCACCGACCGGAATGTCCGACGCAACACGCACGCGCGTCATGCGATCGCGCAGATCCTCCGGCACCACCCCCGACACCGGATCACCGATCTGCAGCAGATTGACCGCATCCATCGGCCCAACGACATGGCCCCACACCGTGTATTGGCCATTCAGGCTCATGTTCGGGGCCGTCATGATGTAGAACTGACTATTGGCTGAGTTGATATTCTGGCCCGTCCGTGCGGCTCCAACGACACCCGGACAGAACCAGGCCGTGGCATCGACCCGGCCATCCCGGGTGGCGAACATCTGGCCGTCAGGCTGGGTCTGCACCGGCAGGGCCCCAAACAGGCCCAGTTGCACGCCCGCCGGTCGCGTGAAGCCACGATCCGTTCCGGTCACCTCGGCATAGGGCAGTTCCGTGCCACGGCGGAAGCTGAACTCGGCGGCCATGTCCGGCAGATCGCTGCCCCCCTCGCCCGTGCCGGTCGGGTCGCCGGTCTGGGCCATGAATCCCGCCATCACCCGGTGGAACGGCACACCGTCGTAGAATCCACGCCGCGCCAGGGTCCGCATGCGTTCCACATGACCGGGCGCGACCTCGGGGAACAGCTCCACCAGAATACGCCCGCGCGTGGTCTCGATGACCAGGAGGTCGTCAGGATCGACCGTCCGCCAGTCGCTCGACTGGGCCAGAGCGGGGGTCGACAGAACCGCCAGGGCGGCGGTGAGGCAGGCCAGCAAACGCATGGATCAGACTTTCAACTTGGAACGGACGGCACGCGCGACCTCGGGCGGCACGAAGCCATCGATGTCGCCCTTCAGACGGGCGATCTCCTTGACCAGACGCGAGGCGATGGCCTGGTGGCGCGGGTCGGCCATCAGGAAGACCGTCTCAATCTCATCGTTCAGCTTCTGGTTCATGGCCGTCATCTGGAACTCATATTCGAAGTCGGCGACGGCGCGCAGCCCACGAATGATGACGGCGGCTCCAACCTCTTCGGCGAAGTGCATCAACAGGCTCTCGAACGGCCGGATCTCGATGATGGTGCCGTTTCGCAGCGGCTCGACCGCCGTTTCGAGCATCTGAACCCGCTCATCGGTCGTGAACAGCGGGCCCTTGTCATCGTTGCGGGCCACCCCGACGACCAGCTTGTCGACCAGCTTCACCGCCCGACCGATGATGTCGAGGTGCCCGTTGGTGACGGGATCGAAGGTTCCCGGATAAAGGCCGATGCGCAAAGGTGTCCTCCGGTGGATCGCCTGTTGGCCTCCGTCTAGCACGGAATAGAGCGCGTTCCGATAAGTGGGAACCGGTTATCGGATCAAACGCGCAGCGCTGGAAACGGGAGCCGAACCCGAATCCCATTCGCCGGGTCCGCCCGGCGCTCGCCAACGGCCTAGATCGGCTGGACCGGATTGGCCGCCCAGGCGGCGGTCAGCCGCGCGATCCGCTCCGGGGCCGGGTCGAACGAGATCGAATCGACGGCGAACACAGCGCAGGCCGGCGTGGCGCTGTTGCAGATGAAGGCGGCGTCGAACCCCCGCAGGTCATCGAGCGTCACGCGCCGGCGTTCGCCCCCCAGACCCTCCTTCAGCAGTGCCTGGGTCACACCGTCCAGCATGGGGGCGTCCGGCCAGATCAGGCGATCCCCCTCCCAGAAGCCAACATTCCACAGCGTCCCTTCCGCTATGACGCCGTCATCATCGACGAACAGGGCATCGTCATAGCCGGCTGCGCGCGCCGCGCGGCGCGCCCGCATCAGGCCGAACGTCGCAATGGACTTCAGGTGCGGGGCCTCGCGGCGATAGGTCCGGGCCTGAATTCGCAACGGGACGTCCGACAGCGGCGGCGGCGGATCGAAGGCACAGACCATCACCTGCGGGCACCCCGCCCAGGTTGGGTCGCGATGACTGATCTGCTGTGAAAACAAACTGATCCGAACAAATGCTCGGGTGCGATCTTCGAGCGCAGTGCGTATCCAGACCCGCAGATCGGCGGCGTCGGGGGCACCCCCGAACAGCTCGCGCGCCGCCAGATCCAGACGTGCCAGATGCCGATCCAGACCGCGCACACCGCCGTCCTCGACCCGAAAAGAGGTATAGGCCCCGTAGTTCACCAGGGCCTGATGCAGCAGCACCTCCGGCGACGCCGGTTGGCCGTCGATCAGGACCCGAGGGCCACGCACCGCCTAGGTCTCGGCCTCACCCAGGCCGGCCTCCTCGTCCTCACCCGAGTCGGGCAGGCGCTCGACCGACACCACCTTCTCGCCCTCGGCCGTGCGGAACACGGTGACGCCCTGACTGGCGCGTCCGACGATGCGGATCTGATCGACCGGCGTGCGGATCATCTGTCCGCCCGAGGTCACCAACATCAGGTCGTCGGTCTCTTCGACCGGGAAACTGGCCGCCAGCCGGTCGCCGGCGCGTCCGCCCAGACCATGGGCCGTCAGGCCCTGGCCGCCCCGGCCCGTTCGCCGATACTCATAGGCCGAGGAACGCTTGCCGAACCCTGTCTCGGTGATCGTCAGGATGAACTGCTCGGCGGCCCCCATTTCGGCGATGCGTTCGACCGACAGAACGGCGTCCTCGACGCCCTCGTCGGCGTCGTCTGCCACGGTGTCGTCCTCACCCTCACCCAGGGCGCGGCGCATGGCATTGGCATGTTTGACATAAGCCGCCCGTTCTTCGGGGGTCGCCTCGAAGCGGCCGAGGACCGCCATGGAGATGACCGCATCGTTCGCCTGCAGGCGCACACCACGCACGCCGGTCGACTTGCGGCCTTTGAAGACGCGGACATCGTCGGCCTTGAACCGGATGGCCCGGCCCAGCGCCGTCGTCAGCATGACGTCGTCCTCGGCGGTACACAGGGCGACCCCAACCATGGAATCGCCCTCTTCCAGATCCATCGCGATCTTGCCGGCGCGATTGACGCTGGCGAAGTCCGACAGCTTGTTGCGGCGCACATCGCCCGACTTGGTGGCGAACATGATGTCGTAGCTGTCCCAGGTCGCCTCGTCTTCGGGCAGGGGCAGCACGTTCATGATCGAGTCGCCCGGCTCGATCGGCAGCAGGTTCACAAACGCCTTGCCGCGCGCATTGGCGGCCCCCAGCGGCAGGCGCCAGGTCTTGAGCTTGTAGGCCTTGCCGTTGGTGGCAAAGAACAGCACCGGCGTATGGGTCGAGGCCGAGAAGACGCCGACGACGGCATCTTCGTCCTTCATCCGCATCCCGGCCTTGCCCTTGCCGCCGCGATGCTGGGTTCGGTAGTCGGCCAAGGCCGTCCGCTTGACGTAGCCGCCGTGGGTCACGGTCACGACCATGTCCTCGCGCGGGATCAGGTCTTCGTCTTCCAGTTCGAAATCGCCCTCGACGAACTCCGAGCGACGCGGCACCGCGAACTCGGCGCGCACCCGCACCAGGTCTTCGCGCACCACCGCCAGGATGTTGGCGCGGTCGGACAGCAGGGTCAGCTTCTCCTGGATGTCGGCGGCGACCTCGCGCGCCTCATCGAAGATCTCGTCGCGGCCCAGGCCGGTCAGACGGCTCAGCGTCAGCGCCAGAATCGCGCGCGCCTGTTCGTCGGTGAAGCGCAGCTTGTCGCCGTCGACGACCACCGACCTGGGGTCGGCGATCAACTCGATCAGGGCCATCATGTCCCCGACCGGCCAGACCTTGGCCTGAAGCTGCTCTCGCGCCTCGGCCGGGTCCTTGGCTGCCCGGATCAGGGCCACGACCTCGTCGATATTGGCAACCGCAAGGCCCAGACCCACCAGGACGTGACCGCGATCGCGGGCCTTGGCCAGTTCAAACCGCGTCCGCCGGATCACCACCTCTTCGCGGTGCTCCAGGAAGATCTCCAGCAAGCGGCGTAGCCCCATCTGTTCGGGTCGTCCCCGGTTCAGCGCCAGCATGTTGACGCCGAACGAACTCTGCAGGGCCGTGAAGCGATAGAGCTGGTTCAGGACGACATCGCCCGAGGCATCGCGCTTCAGTTCGACCACCACCCGCATCCCGTGCCGGTCGGATTCATCACGCACATCCGAGACGCCCTCGACACGCTTGTCGCGGACCAGTTCGGCGATCCGTTCCTGCAACGTCGCCTTGTTCACCTGATACGGGATCTCGGTGATGATGATCGCTTCGCGATCCTTGCGGATCGTCTCGATGGTGGCCTTGCCGCGCACCATGACCGAGCCGCGTCCCGTCATCAGGGCGTTGCGCGCACCCGTCCGGCCCAGAATTTCGCCACCCGTCGGAAAGTCCGGCCCCGGCACGATCTCCAGCAGGCTGTCGGTGCCGATATCGGGATCGTCCAGCAACGCCAGACAGGCATCGACAACCTCACCCAGATTATGCGGCGGGATGTTGGTGGCCATGCCGACCGCGATGCCGCCCGCCCCATTGACCAGCAGGTTCGGATACCGCGCCGGCAGAACCACCGGCTCCTGCCGGCTGCCGTCATAGGTCTCCTTGAAGTCGACCGTATCCTTGTTGATGTCGTCGGTCAGGGCCTCGGCGGCCTTGGTCATGCGGCTTTCGGTGTAGCGCATGGCCGCCGGCGGATCGCCGTCGACCGAGCCGAAGTTGCCCTGGCCGTCGACCAGCATGAGCCCCATCGAGAACGGCTGGGCCATCCGCACCAGGGCGTCATAGATCGCGCTGTCGCCGTGCGGGTGATACCGACCCATGACGTCACCGACGATATTGGCCGATTTGACGTACTTCTTGTCGTGGGTCCGCCCCTCCTCGTGCATCGCATAGACGATGCGGCGGTGGACGGGCTTCAGACCGTCGCGCGCATCCGGCAGGGCACGGCTGACGATCACGCTCATGGCGTAATCGAGGTAGGATTTCTTGAGCTCGTCCTCGATGGCAATGGGGGCGATATCGCCCCGGCCCGAGGCTGAGCCGTGGTCTTCGGTTTCGTCGGTCAAGGGGAAGTTTTTCTGAGAAGAATCGGAGCGTTCAGCGCTGCCTGAGTGTTAGCATTTATGCGCCGCGAGCGCAAAAACCAGCCCGCCCCGCCCAGGCGCTTGGGCGGCCCTGCCAACGTCATGATTCTACTTATTTTTATGGCCTGTTTTCGGCGGCACGGCACCCGCGCGCCGGCGCAAGCCGTCAGCGCACATTGACGCCCGCGCGGAGCCCCCGTTCCGCCAGGGCAACCAGCCCGACGCCGGCCAGGGCGATGGCACCGCCGGCCAGGATCTGGGGCGTCAGGACATCCCCCATGAGCCCGACGCCAATGGCCACCGACACCAGCGGCGTCGCCAGCAGATAGGGCGTCACACGCCCGGCCTGGCGGCGCTGCACCAGCCAGAACAGAAGCGCCGTGGCCGACACCGACGAGACCAGCCCAGCCCAGACGACCGAGGCCCAGACCAGCGGCCCCGACGCCTGCATGGCCGCGACCTGACCGTCCTCGAACAGCCACGACCCGAGCAGCATGACCGGCGCGGTGACCAGCGCCAGCAGCCCCTGCATCGTGAACGGTGACACGCCCTGCATGCGCCGCGCCAGCACGGTACTGCCGGCCCAGGCCAGACCCGCCATCAGACCCAGGACAATCGGCAGCCCGTCGCGCATGGCACGCGGGTCCAGGCTCATCCAGGCGACCCCGACAAAGGCGACCACCAGCCCGATCACCGCCATCCGTGGCAGTCGTTCGCCCAGGACGAGAAACGAGATCAGGGCCGTGAAGGGAATCCACATCTGCTGGGCGACGACGAACGGGCTGAGGTCATCGGCCAGCCAATACCCGACATAGATCAGGCCAAAGTGGATCGGCCCTCCGAGCAGGATCAGCAGTCCCAGGCTCTTCCACGCCGTGATCCGCGGTCGCAGGAACGGGACCAGGACCAGGGCCGCCATCGAAAAGCGGAGACCCGCGACCAGCAAGGGCGGAAGCACCTCCGTCGCGACCTTGGCGGCGGCATTGTTGATGCCCCAGATCAGGACGATGGCGATGATCGCCCCGACCTCGGCCAGGCTCAGCCGTTCTGATGATGAGGATGCAGGCAACGACACATCTCCTCATGCCAACAATCGCACGGCAAGGCGCGTCACGTCGCGTATCGGCCCGTTACGGCACCGGCGGACGATGCTAACAAGGCCCCATGAAGGGTCGCCTGTCCACCATCGCCATGATCTTTGCCCTGGCCCTGGCCGGTCCGTCCCAGGCCCAGCAACCGGGAGCCACCGTGATCACCTCGCCTGCCCCCCTGCTCCAGGAAGATCCGCGTCCCCGCATCTTTCTGGCCGGTTCCATCAACATGGGGGCAACGCGCGACTGGCAGGCCGAATTTGCCGCCGCCCTGGCCGATCTGGACGTCATTGTCCTCAATCCACGCCGGGCCGACTGGGACAGATCCTGGCGCACCGAGGCCGATGAGCCGGAGTTTCGCCGGCAGGTCGAATGGGAACTGGCCGCCCTGGAGAGTTCCGATGTCGTCGTCATGTATCTCGACCCGGCCTCGCAAAGCCCCATCTCGCTGCTGGAGTTCGGCCTGTATGCCCGCTCCGGGCGGCTCATTGTGCTGTGCCCGCCGGGCTTCTGGCGCAAGGGCAATATCGATGTGACGGCCGACTTCTATGGCGTTCGCCGGGTCGACAGCCTCGACGAACTGATCTCGGCCGCCCGCGCGGCACTCCAGACGCGCCCCTAGAAATCCGGCTTGGCGACCATCAGCCAATAGATCCCCAGCACCGCCGCAAACGCAGGCCACCCCAGGACGAACCACCACCTGTAGAGCCGGTCATAGGCGACCGGCAGCGCCAAATCGGCCGCGGCGGCCTGTTCGGCCAGCACCTTGAGCCGGACCTGGATCGCCACCACCGGCAACCAGCACAGCCCGGTCAGGATATAGAGGCCATAGGCCGCCATCAGCCACGGCTCCGTCAGGCTGTAACCCTGGATGACAATCAACATCAGACCCGACACCGGCTGTACGACCACAGCCGTCGCCGTGAACACGACGTCGGCCAGGACAACGATCCGGGCCACGGCCGCCACCGTGCGCGCGTCGCGGGTGGCGTCAGCGCGCAGCATGAAGAAGGCGATGCCGGCACCGGTCCCGAACAAGACCGCCCCGGACAGGATGTGGATCAGCTTGATCAGCTCATAGGTCATCGGCGGTCGTCCGTCGCGGCCACGACCAGACACAGCATCATCATCGGCAGGACCTTCAACCAGGGGCCCAGCGGATCGAGCCACAATTGCGGTGCCCACAGGGTCGCCCCAAGCAGATAGCCGAGCGTGGCGACAAACATCCCGACGGCCACCGTCCGGGTCCAGCGCCTGATCCACAGGGCCAGGCCCATGATCACATCGAACCAACCACCCCAGAAGGTCCCGTGCCAGGCGGCGGCGTCGCTGAATCCGGCCGTCATCAGATGCTGTTTGGCCACCTCGAACCCCGGCCCGAGCGAGACCAGGCCCGTAGCGAGCCAGAAAAGTCCCAGGGCGACGATGGACGCCGGACGAACGAAATAGAGCCGCGCCTGCCAGCGGTCCGCGGTGGTCGCTGGGTCTGCGAACAGAATGGCCTCGAACCCGCGCGGCGAAATACCGGTGGCGGCGGTGAGGATGTCCGGCGGGCCTCCAGCGGCACCGTGGGCCATCTGCTGAACGGAGGTGGTGCGGAACGACGAAGGCCACCCCAGCAGGCCGATAAGGTCACCAATCTTCACGGCCGGCCAGGCCATCCAGACCGGGATGCGTATCACAGGCGCGGGTTTCAGGCCGAGCCAGCCCCGAAGCCCCCGCAACAGATTGGACTGGCTCACCAGATCGGGCCCACCGACGTCCAGCGTCATGCGCGCGGGTGCGCTCTCGTCAGCCAGGGCGATCGTGGCGGCGCAGAGATCCTCCATGGCGACCGGGCGGAACATCTGATCACCGCCCAGCACCGGGATCACGCCCGGACAGGCCGCAAGGCCGCGAAGCATGGCCGTGCCGCCATAGCTGGCCCGAGCCAGCACCAAAGACGGCCTGAGGATAATCCAGTCGAGGCTTGAGGCGGTCACCCGTCGCTCCGTCTCAGCCTTCGTTCGGGCATAGGCTGTACCCGCCTCGTCATCCGCACCGACTGCAGAGATGTGGATCAGCCGGCGGACGCCCGCCGCCTCGCATGCTGCGATCAGGGCGCTGGGCCCCTCGACATGAGCCACAGCATGGCTGTCCCCCGGCCCGTCCTGAAGCACACCGACGCAGTTGACGACGACGGTCACGCCCGCGAGCAATGGTGCCCAGGACTCCGGCGTTGTCAGATCGCCGAACTCTGCCCGGACCCAGTCATGGGAGGGCGCGAGCCGCCGCGCCGTCTCAGGTCGCCTCGCGCCGGCCCGCACGGTCCAGCCGTCGCGCGCGAACGCCCGAGCCAGGCTGGACCCGATGAAGCCTGATGCTCCGAGAATTAGAACCCTGCGCGGCATGGGACGAGGTTGACGCGATTCTGGCAGGCCGAAACGGATCTTCGCCTGCCGTCGAGTCGGGCCGACGTCGCCGTCAGGCATCCTCAAGCATCAGGACTCCCGGGGCGGCTTTGAGCGCGCCACGCAGCGCCGCATCCAGCCGGTAGCGCCCCGGCAGTCGCATCTCCACCTCGGTCGTGCCCTGAAGCGCCGCCACCAGAGTGATCTCGCCGCCGCGTTCGGTCTCGGCCGGTTTCAGACGCGCCTTGATCGACGCGATCTCGACCGATCCCGGCGAGACGACGACGCGCAGGCCCTCGGCGGCGTCGACCACGGCATCGATCGGCTGGGCGTCGTCCCCGAACCAGCGGACTTCACCATCTGCAGCCTTGGCCCGGACCCGCAGGGTCACGGCGGCACCCGGCTCCAGCACATCGCGGCATTTGCGAAGTTGTTCCGGCGGGAACAGGACCTCGAACTCTCCGGTCGGATCGGAGAAGGCGACAAAGGCGAACTTCTCGCCGGTTCGGGCCGAGGCGCGCTCTTGTCGGCGACGCACGACGCCAGCCATGAGGAAGGCTTCGTGGCCGTTCTCGGCCTGCGGCAAGGCCTCGGCAAACAGGGTCACCCGCTTCTTGCGCAGGACGCTGATCATGTCCTCCAGCGGGTGCCCGGACAGATAGTAGCCGACGGCGGCGAACTCTTCATCGAGGCGATCCGGCCCGATCCAGTCTTCCACGATCTGCAGGCGCGGCCGCGCCGCATCGGCCTGGTCCTCGCCGAACAGGCTGACCTGCGACGACGCTCGCTCGGCCGCCATCGACTGGGCGTGGGCGATCAGGACGTCGGCGCATTCGACCAGCTGGCGTCGGTTGGGATGGATCGAATCGAAGGCCCCGGCTCGCGCCAGGTTCTCGATCGCCCGCTTGTTGACCGCGCGCGGGTCGATCCGCTCGAGAAAATCGAAGATGTCGGTGAAGGGGCCGCCCTCCTCCCGCGCCTGGACCACCGACCGCATCGCCTCCAAGCCGACGTTGCGGATCGCACCCAGGGCATAGAGGACCTGGCCGTCGGCGACATCGAAGTCGGCCATGGACCGGTTGATGTCGGGCGCGCGCACCGGTACGTCGAAGCGGCGGGCGTCCTGGTAGAAGACGGCCAGCTTGTCGGTATTGGCCGCGTCCAGCGACATTGAGGCGGCGATGAACTCGACCGGGTAATTGGCCTTCAGATAGCCCGTCTGGAACGAGATCAGGGCATAGGCGGCCGCGTGCGACTTGTTGAAGCCGTAGCCGGCGAACTTCGCCACCAGTTCAAAGATGAAATCGGCCCGCTCGGGATCGACGCCCTGAAGGCGTGCGCCCTCCATGAAGCGGACCTTCTGCTTGGCCATCTCCTCGGGCTTCTTCTTGCCCATTGCGCGCCGCAGCAGATCGGCCTCACCCAGGCTGTATCCCGACAGGATCTGGGCGATCTGCATCACCTGTTCCTGATAGATGATGACCCCGTAGGTCTCGGTCAGGACCGGCTCCAGACTGGGGTGCAGGACGTCGACCTGCTGGCGACCGAATTTGCGGTCGACATAGGTGTCGATCATCTCCATCGGCCCGGGTCGGTACAGCGAGATCAGGGCGATGATCTCTTCCAGGCTCTCGCACCGCATCTTGCGAAGCGTGTCGCGCATGCCCTGGCTTTCCAGCTGGAACACGCCGATGGTCTGGCCCGACGCCATCAGCTCGAACGTCGCCGGATCCTTCAGCGGCAGGTTCAGCAGATCCAGTTCGACCCCGCGCTTTTCCAGGTAACCCAGCGCCCGTTCCAGCACCGTCAGGGTCTTCAGGCCCAGGAAGTCGAACTTCACCAGGCCCGCCGGCTCCACCCATTTCATGTTGAATTGGGTCGCCGGAATGTCCGAGCGCGGGTCCTTGTAGAGCGGCGTCAACTCGGTCAGGGGCCGGTCGCCGATGACGATACCGGCAGCATGGGTCGAGGCGTTGCGATACAGCCCTTCCAGGCTCTGTGACGTCTCGATCAAGACCTCGACCGTGCGGTCCTCGCGCTTGGCCTCCTTCAGGCGCGGTTCCAGCTCGACGGCCTGGGCCAGGGTCACGGGATTGGCCGGATTGTTCGGGACCATCTTGGCCAGACGATCCACCTGGCCCAGCGGCATCTGCATGACCCGCCCCACATCGCGCAGCACCGCGCGCGCCTGCAGGGTGCCGAAGGTTATGATCTGGGCGACGCGGTCCTGGCCGTACTTGTCCTGAACATAGGCAATCACCTCGTCGCGCCGTTCCTGGCAGAAGTCGACGTCGAAGTCCGGCATCGACACCCGTTCGGGGTTCAGGAACCGTTCGAACAGCAGGCCGAACCGCAGGGGATCCAGATCGGTGATGGCCATGGCCCAGGCCACCATCGACCCGGCCCCGGAGCCGCGCCCCGGCCCGACCGGAATATCATGGGCCTTGGCCCATTTGATGAAGTCGGACACGATCAGGAAGTAGCCGGAAAAGCCCATCGACTGGATGACGCCGATCTCGCGCTCCAGCCGGCTCCAGTAGTCGGCCTCGTCGGCCGCCATATCCAGCCCGTGGAGCCGGCCCTTCAGACCCTCGCGCGCCTGGTGCGCCAACTCCTCGGCCTCAGAACGCCCGGCCCCGGTGTCGAACCGGGGCAGGATCGGATCGCGCGGCTGCACCAGGAAGGCCGAGCGGCGCGCAATATCGATGGTGTTGTCGCAGGCCTCCGGCAGATCGGCGAACAGGGCGCGCATGTCCGCCGCCGGCTTGAACCAATGCTCGGGCGACACCTTGCGGCGTTCGTCCTGGCCCAGGAAGGCCCCATCCGAAATCGCGATCAGGGCCTCATGGGCCTTGGCCATGTGTGGCGGGCCGAAATAGACGTCATTGGTCGCCACGAGCGGCACATCGTGATCATAGGCATAGGCCACCAACCCGGCCTCGGCCTGAACTTCTTCTGGCAGATCATGTCGTTGAAGCTCGACATAGAAGCGATCTGCGAAGGCCGCCTGCATCTGCGACAGCGCCAGGCGAGCCTCATCGACGCGGCCCTGGACGAACAGGGGGTCGATCGGGCCGTCCGGCCCACCGGACAGCAGGATCAGCCCACCTGAGTGCTCGGCGACCTTCGCCCAGGGCACCGCCGGTTCGTCACTGGGCTCAATATCGAGATAAGCCGCCGATGACAGCACCGACAGATTGGCCCAGCCCTCCTCATCCTGGGCGATCAGAACGACAGTCGGCATCCGGGCCCAGCGCTCGGCCCGCTGGCCGCCGATGTCCCGGACCGGCAGGGCACAACCGACAATCGGCTGGACGCCGGCGTCCTTGCAGGCCTGGGAGAACTCGAGGGCCCCGAACAGATTGGTTCGGTCCGCAATGCCAATGGCCGGCATCTGGGCGTCCGCCGCCAGCCGACCCAGCTTGCCGGCCTTGATCGCCCCTTCCAGCAGGGAATAGGCGCTGCGAACGCGGAGATGGACGAAGCCTTGGCTCACCCTGGCGGCCTTTCGAGTCTGATCGTTCGAGTCTGATCCAGCCCGCATCGTCGCCGCTCGGCGCGCTCGGCTCAAGCGCGGCTGACGGATCGACTGTGGACGAAACTCAGGCGGCCATCGCCGCCACGCTCCACACCATCCACACAAACGCCCCGACCGACGCCAGTGACAGGGATTCACGAACCACGCGCACCATCAGGACCTCCTGGGTTTATGTTCTGCGTTTGTTCTATTCTGGTTTTGTTCTCATGGCAAGCGTCATTGCGCGGCGGTACCAAAGGCGGTTTTTACAAGGGATTCCGGGGGCCGGTAGGGCCGGCCCGGCCAACCGACAGGCTAGTCGCCGGCGAACCAGATGAAACTCTGGCCCTCATAGATCCGGCCACCGATCGTCAGCGTGCCGCGCAGCACAGGCTCGGTCGGGGCTGCGCCGGAGCGCCTGTCGTGAAACGCCGGTTGCACGAACTGACCCTCGTAGCGCACCTCCCCCAGGGTCGGATCGGTTCCGGCGAAGCGAACCATGCGCTCGGATATGCCATAGCCGGTCGGCAGGACCCGGACGATGACCTCGGGGGTCTGCCCCCCGAGCTCGTTGGCGATGGTCGGCGACGACAGGTCGTCGAACTGGAACAACACCGGCGCGAAATTGGTCGGCCCCTGCCCCCGCGCCTGCTCCCAGTCGGCGAAGGCGGCCTCGTCGCCAAGGTGGAGATGGCTCAGCTTCAGATCGCCGATCTGGACGTCGCTGACCGGCAGGTAATAGCCGAACAGATCGGCCCCGGACTGATGGGCGAAGCCTTCGACGGCCGGCGGTCCCGGCGGCTCTACCGCTTCGGGCGGTGGGGGGGCCGAGGGGCTGTCATCCGCACCGGCACCGCAGGCCTGAACGAGAACGGCGACGGCAAGGAGGTGCAGCAGGCGGCGCATGACAGATCAGGGCTTGGTTCCGGCGCGACGGCTTGCCGGAGACGTACGAAACTGCGGATTGTCCATCCCGTCAACGGCGACCAGCGTGTCCCAGGCGATCTGGACCGCCCCCCGATACCAACTCGGATCGATCAGGTCGGCGTCGTCGGTCGGCCGGTGATAGTCGGTGTGGTCGTCGACGCTGAAGAAGACAAACGGCACGCCGCGCGCATGAAACGCGGCCTGGTCCGACAGATTGACCCAGTTGTTGCGACCGCGCACGGCCGGATCGTCGTAGCCGAAACGCCGCTCGACCCCTGACTGCTGGGGCAGGGCCTCGATCACCGGTGCCAGGGCCGGATAGAGCCGCGTTCCCACCACCCACAGGATGTCATTGTCACCGCGTGAAACCATGTCGAGGTTCATGTTCAGCACGATGCTCTCGAGCGGAACCGGCGGATCGGCCACGAAGGCGCGCGCGCCCAGCAGTCCGGCCTCTTCCCCATCCAGAGCCACGAACATCACCGAATGACGCGGCGGCTGTTGCCGCAACAGGCGGGCCATCTCGATCAGGGCGGCCGTGCCCGAGGCATTGTCGTCCGCTCCGTTGAAGATCTGGCCGTCCTGAACACCCTCGTGGTCATAGTGGGCGGTGACGACGATCCACTGGTCGGGCGCGACGGTTCCGCGGACCACACCGATGATGTTCTCGCCGGCGGTCCCGCGTGCCGTGAACGGACGCAGCCAGCCGGCCTCGAGCGCAATCAGCCCGGCCTGTTCAAACCCGGCCCGGACATAGTCACGCGCGCGGTCGCCGCCCGGCTGGCCGAAGCCACGGCCCTCCATGTCATCGGCCGCCAGCACTCGGACGTCCGTCATCAGACGTTCCGCACTCACCTCGAGCGACTGGGCCTGCACCCCGGGCGCGCGGGCGCAGAAGGCGATTACCACCACGGCCAGGGCCGCCATCAACGGCCTCATGCCGGAACCTCATCCTCGTGTTCATCGCCTTCGGCCTTGCGTCGGCGCAACTCGATCAGGCGCACGCACCAGATCGAAACCTCGTAGAGCAGCACCAGCGGCACCGCCAGCATCAGCTGGCTGATGGGATCGGGCGGCGTCACGATGGCGGCCAGGACCACGACGCCGACGATGGCATAGCGCCGTCCGCTGGCCAGGGTCTTGGAGCTGATCATGCCGGCCATACCGAGAAGCGTGACCACCACAGGCAGCTGGAAGCTGAGACCAAAGGCCAGGATCAGGGCTGTAACCAGCTGTAGATACTCGGCAATCCGGGGCAGCATCTGCACCTGAATCCCCTCGCCCGTAATCTGCTGGCTGAGCGAGAACCACAGAACGAACGGCAGCATGACATAATAGACCAGCGCCGCCCCCAGCAGGAACAGCAGCGGGGCGGCAAACAGGAACGGCAGGAAGGCCCCGCGCTCGCGCCGGTACAGGCCCGGAGCTACAAAGCGGTAGAGCTGCCAGGCCAGCACCGGAAAACACAGCACCACAGCCCCGAAGCCGGCCAGCTTCAGCTTGGCGAAGAAGAACTCCAGCGGTGCGGTGAAAACCAGGTTCAGCGGCTCGCCCCCGGTCGGCGGCGCGGCGGTCGCCTGGATCAGGGCCGTCAGGAGTTCCAGCCCGTGCCCATGACCGCTGCCCTGCGACTGGAAAATGGTGTTGGCCACCCGGAACGGGTGGAACAGGAACAGCGAGATCGGCTCGGCGAAGGCGAAGCACAGCAGAAAGGCCGCGATAAAGGCGACCACGCTGACGATCAGGCGCGAGCGGAGCTCGGTCAGATGCTCCAGCAGCGGCGCGCGCGAGGCCTCGATCTCCGCCTCTTCATCCATCACCTTGCTCATGACGCCGCCGTCTTGCGCCGGGCGCGCGGCTTGCCGGGCTTGGTCCCCTTGGGCCGGGGCTTGGCCGAGACGGCCGGTTCAGCCGCTGGCAACGCCGGCTCGGTCATCGGCGGCGTATGGGTCACGGCCTCCACCTCGGGCGTCGGCAGGCCCTTGGGCGGCGCAGCCGTCCCCAGCGGCTTTTTCAGCTCGGCGTCGATGTCCTTGAAGGTCGTGTCCTTGTCCAGGCCGACCATCTGGCCCGAGCGCAGGGCCTCGACCTCCTTGCGCAGATCATCCAGCTCCGACTGGCGCGCCATATCGTCGAAGCTGGCGCGGAATTCGGCCGCCATCTTGCGCGCCCGGCCCAGGAACTGGCCGACCTTGCGCATCAACAGCGGCAGGTCCTTGGGGCCGACGACGATCAACGCCACCAGGGCGATGACCACCACTTCGAACCCGCCGATTCCGGGGCCGAGCATGGCTGGGTTTCTCCTTGGCGCGACGGCCTAGCGGTTGGCGTCTTCGCGCTCGCGCTCGTTCTGCGGCAGCGAGCCGGCCTGAGCCTGGTCGTTCGTGGCCGATCCGTCGTCCTTCAGGCCGTCACGGAAGGCGCGAATACCCTTGGCCGCGTCGCCCATCAGCCCGCTCAACTTGCCGCGACCGCCAAACAGCAGCGCAATCACGGCGATAACGATAACCCAGTGCCAGATGCTGAAGCTGCCCACGCGATAGTCTCCTAAGGTTGCGACCGGAATCTGTGGCCGCATTCGCCCAACATATAGGCTGATAGTTGCCCAGAGCCAACTCGGGCCGTCACCAAACCTCGACCCGATCCGGTTCGGCCAGGTACAGCGCCTGGCCCGGCTGGACGTCGAAGGCCGCATACCACGGGTCCTGGTTGCGAACCGTGCGGGCCCGCCAGGGTCCGGGCGCATGAACCCCCGTCAGCACGGCATTGCGCAACGCCGGATCGCGATATTTCGCCCGCCAGACCTGGGCAAAGCCGAGATAGAACCTCTGATCGCCGGTAAAGCCTTCCAGCACCGGGGCCTCCCCCCCCGTCAGCGAAAGGCGGTAGGCGTCATAGGCCGTGGCCAGGCCCGCCACGTCCGCGATATTCTCGCCCAGTTCCAGCGTCCCGTTCAGGTGCACCCCCGGCAGGGCCTCATAGGCGTCGAACTGGGCCGCCAGGGCCCGGCCCGCCGCCTCGAACCGCGCCAGGTCCTCGGGCGTCCACCAGTTCCGCAGGCGTCCGGTCTCATCGAACAACGCCCCGGTCGAATCGAAGCTGTGGGTGATTTCATGTCCGATCACCACCCCGATGCCGCCATAGTTGATCGCGGCGTCGGCCGCCTCGTCGAAGAACGGGGCCTCAAGGATGGCTGCAGGGAAGATCAGGCGATTCTCCAGCGGCACATTCAGCGCGTTGACCGTCTGGGGCAGCATGTACCATTCGTCGTGGGTCACCGGCCGCGACAGCTTGGCGATGTTACGCTGATACTCGAACAGGCCGGCGCGCTGGACGTTGCCCCAGGCCTGATCCGGTCGGACCTCCAGGGCGCTGTAGTCGCGCCAGGCGTCGGGATAGCCGATGGAGACGTCCAGCGTTTCCAGCTTGCGCCGAGCCGCCGCCCGCGTCTGGTCGGACATCCAGTCCAGATTGTCGATCCGGTGCCCGAAGGCCGTCATCAGATTGGCAACCAGAGCCTGCATCGCGGTCCTGGCATTGTCGGAGAAATGGCGCTCGACGTAGATCTGGCCGACCGCCTCGCCCAGGGCGGCGTTGACGGCATCGACACCCCGCCGCCAGCGCGGGGCCTGTTCAGGCGTGCCCGACAGGGTCGAGCCGTAGAAGCTGAAATGCTCTTGGTCGAACGCGCGTGGCAGATAGGGCGAGGCCCGATCCAGGGCGTGGAAGGTCAGATAGTCCTTCCAGATGTCCAACGCCTGCGACCCTACCAGCGCCGCGATCCCGGTGATCGCCGCCGGCTGCCAGACCACAAAGCTGCCCTGCTGGCTCAGGCCTGCCCCATCGCGCCACGCCGTCCAGTCGATCCCGGGCGCACGGGCGTCGAAATCCGCCTGGCTCCAGTGGTTGTTGCCGGCCCGCACATCATTGGTCTGTTCGGCGGTTGCATGGACCCCGGCGATGGCCGTCTCCAGCGCCAGGATGGCACCAGCCTTGGCCTCCGGGTCAGCGATCTGGGCCAGGGTCAGCACCTGGACGATATGGGCCCGGTACGACTGGCGCATGGCCGCCATGTCGCCGCCGTCCAGATAGAAGGCGCGATCCGGCATCCCCAGGCCGCCCTGCACCAGATACGGCGCATTGCGGCTCGGCTCGTCGAAGTCCTGGCTGACCCACAGACCGAACAGCCGGTCCGTATAGAAGTTCGTGGCGTTCAAGAGATCGACATCAGCCCTGAGCGTCAGCCCGAGCGCCCGCGACAGGCCGCTGGTGTCGCGGATCGCCGCAATGGCCGCCAGTTCGTCGCGCACCGGCGTCAGTCCGGCCGCCTCGATGGCGTTCTCATTCATGAAGGCCGTATAGAAGTCGCCGATCTTGCGACGGTCACCCTCGGCCTGATTGTCGGCAGCGGCCTCTTCGATGATGACCTTGGTGCGCTCATCGGCCTGGATGGCCAGGCGCGTGAAGCTGTTGAAGCTAGACCGATCCGCCGGGATTTCCGTGGTCCGCGCCCAGGTGCCGTTGGCATAGCCGAAGAAGTCATCGCCCGGCGCGACCGACCGGTCCATGCCCGCCGTGTCCAGGCCGAAGGTTCCGAACACCGGCGTCGTACGGGCTGGGGCACCGCCCCCCTGTTGGCTACAGGCCGCAGAGACCAGCGCAAAGGCCGGAGCGGACATCAGAAAGGCGCGACGGTTCATGACAGGTCTCCGATCCCGACCACACTAACCCCAATGCGTGCCGAGAACTCGGCGTTTCTGAAAATTATTTGCCTTCAGATTGTGTGCAGCGACTGTCGGCCTGATTTTGATGCGCCAGGTATTCAGACATCGGGTTCAGGCCGAGGTATGCCCTTCGTGCCGCAAGCATCCGGGGGGCTTCGACGTTTGTCGGCATGACATACCGCCCCCCTCACAAGCCGTGCCTTGCGTGGCGTAGCGTTGGGGCCTGCCGTCCATCAGCGCGGTGCGGTCCCGGAGACGGGCGTACTGACTGCCATTCAGCTCATCGGTCCCGACCCGTGGCTCCATCCGGCTCAGGACATCGCGCATGAGGTCGAGGTCTCCAGAATGCTGAACCACCGAGTAGGCAGCCTCCGACGCAGACCGGCCGAACTGCGAAATCGGAAACCACCCCTCATGGCCCGACAGTATCTCGCGGATTCGGGCGGTGACAGGCGGAATTAAGACCTACCTCACCCCTCGTCCTCGGTGACGAAGTCCTGGGCAAACTCCGGCGTGTCGTCGCCGTCCTCGATGGGGTCCAGGTCCTCATCGCCGGCACGCGACGGATCGGGCGTCATGAAGTCTGCCGGCAACGACAGGTCCAGCAGGCCCGCCGCCCGCATATCCGCAGCCCCCGGCAGGTCGGCCAGATGCGCCAGGCCAAAATGCTCCAGGAAATGCTCGGTCGTGCCATAGGTCACCGGTCGCCCCGGCGTCCGCCGGCGTCCGCGCAACCGCACCATTCCCATTTCCAGCAACAGATCCAGCGTCCCCTTGGACAGGCTGACGCCGCGCACGCTTTCGATTTCGGCGCGCGTCGTGGGCTGGTGGTAGGCGATGATGGCCAGGGTCTCCAACGCAGCCTTGGACAGCTTACGCGGCTCCTCGCGCTGTTCCGTCATCATGAAGGACAGGTCCTGGGCCGTGCGGAACGCCCAGCGGTCGGCCACGCAGACCAGCTCGACCCCCCGCCCCGCAAAGCGCGCGCGCAAGCCCGCGATGGCCTGGCCAGCATCGGCACCTTCGGGCAGTCGTCGCGCGATTTCCGCCAGGGTCAGGGGCCCGGCGGCGGCGAACAGCAGGGCCTCGACCCGGCGCTCGATCTCGGCCTCATCGGGAGCAAAGATGGTCAAGCTTCAGACTCCAGAACCAGGGCATCCCGGCGCGACTTCACGAACAGCGGATCGAACGCCTCCAGCTGTCTGGCGCTCAGGCGGCCTTCCTTGACCAGTTCCAGGCTCGCCGACAGGGTCGAGGCCAGATAGGACGCCCCCGTCGGCCCTTCGCCGTCGCGCCCGTGCGGCGCCACCGCTGTCAACTCGGTCCAGGCCGACAGCCGCGGCAGTTGCTTCAGCATCCAGTCGCGCGCCTCTTCCAGCGCGAAGGCCTCGACCCGTTGGGTCGGATTATAGTGCCGTTCGGCCTCGCGCCGCCGCTGCGACACATAGGCCCCCATCAGGTCGTACAGGTTCGCATCCAGCCGGTTCGACGGAATGACCTGAATGGCTTCCGGGTCACCGCGCCCGAACACATCGCGGTTCAGCACCGGGCCCGAGGTCAGGGCCTCGACGGCCTTTCGCATGGCCTCCAGCTTCATCAGCCGGAACGCCAGGGCCTGGGCCATGACCTCGGCGGGCACCTCGTCGTCGCCCTTCTTCTCCGGCTTGGGCAACAGCAGCCGCGACTTCAGATAGGCCAGCCACGACGCCATCACCAGATAGTCCGCCGCCAGGGCGAAGTTGCGCCGCCGCGCCTCATGGACAAAGGCCAGATACTGCTCCGCCAGGCGCGTGATCGACAGCTTCAGCAGATCCACCTTCTGCGTCCGTGCCAGCGCCAGCAGCACATGCAGCGGCCCTTCGAACCCGTCCAGGTCCACGACGAAGGCCTCGCCCGCGTCAACAATGTCGGCGGCCGAGAAATCGAGATTAGGCTGGAAGGCGTCGGTCATGGGGCTTCTCCAACGGCAGGCCCCAGGGCGGCACCCAGCTTGCCGGCCATCAAAGCGGCGAACCGCGCACGCGCCTCGACCTCGTCCAGCGGCTCGGGCGTCCTGACAATACGGGCGAGCGCCGCTGCGGCGCGCGTCCCGGCCTTGCCACGCAACGGCCCGACGCCCTCGGCCACTTCGGTCATCTCGGCCAGATCGCCGTTGCAATGCAGGACGACGTCGCAGCCCGCCTTCAGCGACCGTTCCGCCCGCTCGGTGAATGAGCCCGACAGGGCCTTCATCGACAGGTCGTCCGTCATGATCAGCCCGTCGAAGCCGAGGCTCTCGCGCATCAGCCGGATGGCCTTCCTCGACGTCGTCGCCGGGTTCCTGCGGTCGATGGCCGGATAGACGACATGGGCGGTCATCGCCATGGGCATGTCCGACAGCGCCCGGAACGGCAGAAAGTCCCAGGCTTCCAGTGTTTCCAGATCAGCGTCGACCACCGGCAGTTCGTGGTGGCTGTCGGCGAAGGCCCGACCGTGGCCAGGTATATGCTTGATCACCGGCAGGACGCCGCCGGCCATCAGACCCTCGGCCTTGGCCCGCGCCAGCTGGGCCACCGTCGCGGGGTCGGCCGCATAGGCCCGGTCTCCGATAATGTCATGGGCACCGGAAACGGGCGTATCGGCGACCGGCGCGCAATCCACATTGATGCCGACCGCCTTCAGGTCCGCCGCCATCAGCCGGCCGCCCAGCCGCGCCAGCTCGCGGTCGCCCAGCGGATCGTTCGTCGCCCCACGATAGGCCCCGCCCGGCGGATACTTCGGCCAGTGCGGCGGTCCCATGCGCTGGACCCGCCCGCCTTCCTGATCAATCAGGATGGGGGCGTCGCGACCGACTGCTTCGCGCAAATCCGCTGTCAAGGCAGACAGTTGATCTGAATTTTGGACATTCCGCTTGAATAGAATGAAGCCCCAGGGCGACGCCTGGCGATAGAAGGCGCGCTCCGCCTCGGTCAGGTGGTGGCCCGCACAGCCATAGATCGCCGCCGAGGGTGCGCTCACTGAACCAGGCAATCCCGTCCCGCCGCCCGCAGGGCTCCGCAGAAGGCTCGCGCTTCCTGGGCCGAAAAGCCCTGGACGGTGGTGCGATAGACGGTGCGGCCGTCCGAGGTCGTCACCCGCTGGATTCCCCGCGTGCGTCCCGAGGCGAACTGCGGGAAGGCGGCGGCGACGTCGGCATAGGCGCGCTCGGCCGCCTGCTCGGTCGAGAAGGCTCCGATCTGGACCGCCGAGCCACCCCCCGCCGCGGCCGGCGGCTGAGTTTGGGGTCGCGCCGGCGGCGGCGTCGGGCGCGGTTCGATCGGCGTCGGCGTTTCGGCGCGCGGGGGCGTGGTCGGGGCGACCGGCCGCGTCTCATTGGTCAAGGGCGGCGGACGCTGGCCGGGGGCCTCAGGCGGCGGCGGGGCCGCAAGCTGTTCATCCAGAGGATCAAAGACGTCGATCTGGGCCTCGCCGGCCTCCGTCCGCGCCGGTTCCGGGGCCGTCGTGGCGACGCCCTCGGCACCCTCGATCACCGGCGGCGTCGCGCCCGGATCGCGCACCCCGGCGCGGTAGAACAGGACCACGGCGATGATCAGGATCAGCAGGACCCCGGCCGAGATCATCAGGGTCAGCGGCAGGGGCGGACGTCCGCCTCCGTGACCGCGCGCATCGAACCCGGACCGGTCGAACGGCAGATCGTCATCGTTACGGGGCGTATAGGGGCCACGCTCGGGATCGGGCCGTTCATAGGACATCGGGTCACCTCATATCTTCGTTCGCCGACGAATCGCAGACGAACCCATCAAGTCTAGCCCAACCCCCGCTGCTTCCGAATCACAACTCGCCGTCATCCACAAGTCCGAACAGCCGCCGACGCTCCTCAAAGGCGAACAGATCGGTCATGCCGGCGATGTAATCGCACACCGCCCGCGCCCGACGCGCCTCCCCGCCGGCGCGGGCGCGGCCCGCCCATTCGGCCGGCATCTCATCGGCCTGAACCAGATACAGACCAAACAGCTGATCGATGGTGCGCGCGGCGCGTTCGCGCATCTGGTTGATCCGGTCGTGCCGGTACATTCGCTCGAACAGAAAGGCACGCAGCCGGCCCAGATCCTGGATCATGGCGTCAGAGAACTGCACCATGGCCCGCCCGGCGGTCCGTGCATCCTCGGGCGTCTCGACGCCATCGGCGACCAGCCGCCGTGTCGTCTCGGCCAGGATGTCGCCGATCATCACCCCGATCATGCGCCGGACCGTCTCGATCCCGGCCATGCGCGCATCGACATCCGGCCAGTCGGCCCGCACGCCCTGAAGGATCGGACCGACCAGCGGCACCGCCTCCAGGTCTTCCAGCCCGAACAGGCCTGCCTGAAGTCCGTCATCGACGTCGTGGTTGTTATAGGCGATGTCGTCCGCCACCGCCGCCACCTGGGCCTCCAGCGAGGCGAAGGTGGACGGCCTGAGATCCCAAACCTCCTGATACTCCCTGATCGCCCGCCAGGCCGGCTCGTCCAGCCGGTGGTCGATGGGGCCATTGTGCTTGATCACCCCCTCCAGCGTCTCCCAGCTCAGGTTCAGTCCTTCGAACGCCGGATACCGGTGCTCCAGCCGCGTCACGATGCGGAACGTCTGGACGTTGTGATCAAACCCGGCCCACGGCTCCATCAGGGCCTTCAACTGGTCCTCGCCGGCGTGGCCGAACGGCGGATGGCCCAGATCGTGGGCCAGGGCGATCACCTCGGCCAGGTCCTGATCGAGCGACAAGGCCGTCGCCAGCGAGCGGGCGATCTGGGCCACCTCCAGACTGTGCGTCAGGCGCGTGCGATAGTGGTCGCCCTCATGGGCGATGAACACCTGCGTCTTGCCCTTCAGCCGCCGAAACGGCGTGCAGTGAATGATCCGGTCGCGGTCCCGCGCAAAGGCCGTCCGCATGGCCGACGGCGGCTCGGGAAACAGTCGCCCCAGGCTGGCCGTCGGGTCGCTGGCATAGGGAGCGATCACTGAATTAGCATCGCGCCCTTCTCCCCTCGGGGGAGAACGAAACACCGCTTCATTGAAAGCACCCATGGCCTGCGCCCTTTGAAGTCGCTGCAACGCCCCTCATATAGACCTGGCCATGAGCCTGAAACCCGTCACCCTCGCCGAAAGCGCCGCCCGCCGGCTCGCCGACCTGTCAAAGGCCGAGGGCAAGCCCCTGATGCTGCGCGTCGCCGTCGACGGCGGCGGCTGTTCGGGCTTCCAGTACCGGCTGGATCTGGTCGAGGCCGCCGAACCGGACGACCACCGCATCGAACACAACGGCCAGACCGCCCTGGTCGACGATGTGTCGATGCCCTTCCTGGCCGGCTCGGAGATCCAGTTCGTCGACGAGCTGCTCGGGGCCCAGTTCAAGATCGTCAACCCGAACGCCGTCGCCAACTGCGGCTGTGGCGTCAGCTTCTCGATCTGATCGCCTCGCTCGCCCTGCGGGCCCCGGCCCGCTAAGCGGAACGCGAAGCGCTCGGGCGGGAGGTGGTGGCTTGGCGGCGCGCCATCCGAGCCGCCTTCCCCACAAAGGAATTACCCAACTTCTGGAATTCGAACGCTTTCAACGCCCCTTCGACGCAGCCGACTATCGTGCTCCGAAACCGCGTTAGGCTTCCGGCGTTCTTCGCTTTGCCGAGGAGGGCCCCGTTGCCTGATCCCGAATGTCTGGACGGTCTGGACGCTTCGGACGGTGTTTTTCGGGCCGTCGTCGAGCCATGATTAGTGCACCTAATGCACCTAGTGCACTTAGTGCACCCTATTCACCGTGCACTATTCCTGAGGCCCCCGGCCCCGGGCCGAGGCCGGTCAGTACGCCTTGCTCTGCGCCGCCCGCTCTTCCAGATGCCCGTCCTTCAGCGCAAACACCCGGTCCATATGACCCGCCAGCTCCATATTGTGGGTCGCGATCAGCGCCCCCACGCCGGTCTCGCGCACCAGATCGTGCAGGGCCTGAAACACCGCCTGGCTGGTGGTCGGGTCAAGGTTGCCCGTCGGTTCATCGGCCAGCAACAGACGCGGGCTGTTGGCCAGGGCCCGCGCGATGGCCACGCGCTGCTGTTCGCCGCCCGACAGCTGGCCAGGCTGGTGGGTCAGGCGCTCGGCCAGGCCCAGCCGTCCCAGCATCTCCGACGCCCGGTCGCGCGCGGCCGTCTGGCTCAGGCCGGCCATTCGCATCGGCAGGGCGACATTATCACGCGCATCAAATTCAGGCATCAAATGATGGAATTGATAGACGAAACCGATCTTGGCCAGCCGCAACCGGGTCCGGCCCCGCTCGTCCAGCGAGCCGACGTCCTCGCCGTCAATCAGAATGGTGCCGCCATCGGGCCGTTCCAGCAGACCAGCCGCATGCAGCAGGCTCGACTTGCCCGATCCGGACGGGCCGATCAGGCCGACGACCTCACCCGGCATGACCTGGACATCGGCCCCTTTCAGGACCTCCAGCGTCCGGTCGCCGGTGACATAGGTGCGGCAAAGGCCCCGCACATCCAGCAGCGGCTCACTCATAGCGAAGGGCCTCCACCGGATCGATCCGCGACGCCCGCCACGACGGGATCAGGGCCGCCAGCGCCGACAGGATCAGGGCCGCCCCGGCGATAATGATGATCTCGGCCCATTCGATCCGGGCCGGAATGCCGTCCAGGAAATAGATCTCCGGCGGAAACAGCGACCGCCCGATCAGGCTCTCGATGAAGGATTGGATCGGTCGGATGAACAGGCAGAACAGCACGCCCAGGGCAAAGCCGATCAGGGTGCCCGCCGCGCCGATGGAGAAACCTGCCGCTAAGAAGATCCGCAGGATAGACCCCTGCCCCGCCCCCATGGTCCGCATGATGGCGATGTCGCGGGTCTTGTTCTTCACCAGCATGACGATGCCGGAAATGATGTTCAGGGCCGCCACCAGAACGATCAGCATCAGGATCAGCCGCATCACCGTCCGCTCGACCGCCAGGGCTCCACGCATGGTCGCGTTCTGGGTCGTCCAGTCCAGCACCATAGCCTGCGGCCCCAACAGCTCACGCAGGCGTTCGGTGGTTTCAGGTGCCCGTTCGGGGCGCTCGATCTGGACCTGGATCATGTCCCACAGGCCTTCGCGCGCGAAGAACAGCTCGGCCTGCTCAATGGGCATATAGATCATGACCTGATCGAAGGTCGCCACGCCCGTCGTGACGATGGCCCCGATCACATAGGTCTTTTCCAGCGGTGCCGAGCCAAAGGCCGAGCCGCCGCCGTCCTGGGAAAACAGGGTCAGGGTGTCGCCCGGCCCGACGCCAAGTTGCTGCGCCAGAACCTCCCCCACCGCGATGATTTCACCGCCGTAATCACCCTGTCCGAAACTGTCGAGCGAGCCGACCTTGAGGCCCTCCTGCCCGACCGCCGAGGCTCTCAGATCGTCGCCCCTGACGCCGCGGACCAGCGCCCCGGTCGAGGCCCCGCCCGGCCCGCTGGCAAAGGTCTGGGCCTGGATCAGCGGCGTCGCCTCGGTCACTTCGGGCAGGCTTCTCACCCGCTCAAGCGTCTGTTCGCGCCCGGCCCCGCTCAGGGTGGTGCCCTGGACATAGACATGACCGTCCACGGCCAGGAGCCGGTTGATCAGCTCAGAGGTAAAGCCGTTCATCACCGACATGACGATGACCAGCACCATCACCCCCAGCATGATGCCCAGGAACGAGATGATGGCGATCAGCGCCACCCCGCCATCCTTGCGCCGCGCCCTGAGATAGCGCCAGGCCAGGCCCAGCTCCCAGGCCGAGAAGGGTCCGGCGGGCTTGAGGTCGCTCATCCCACCACCTTCTTGAGCGCCTCATCCGGCGGCAGGCTGATCTTCTCGCCGGTGGCTCGCCGCTTCAGCTCGACCGTGCCTTCGGCCAGGCCCTTGGGCCCGATCGTGAGCTGCCACGGCACGCCGATCAGATCGGCGGTGGCGAACTTGCCGCCGGGCCGCTCGTCCGTGTCGTCGTACAGAACCTCCAGACCGGCGGCTTCCAGCGCCGCTACGGCCTCCTCACAGGCGGCGCTGACCGCTTCATCGCTGGCCCTCAGATTGATCACCACCACATCGAACGGGGCTACGGAATCCGGCCAGATGATGCCGCCTTCGTCGTGGCTGGCCTCGATGATCGCCCCCAGCAGGCGCGACACGCCGACGCCGTAAGAGCCACCGTGGATCTCGGCCTCCTGGCCGTCCGGCCCGGCCACCTTGGCCTTCATCGGAGCCGAGTATTTGGTCCCGAAATAGAAGATATGGCCCACCTCGATGCCGCGCGCCGTCAGCCGATCCTCTTCGACCGTCTGGCTCTCGAAAGCAGCCGCGTCATGCATCTCTTCGGTCGCGGCATACATCGAGGTGCGGCCATCGACGATGGCCTGCAGGTCGTCCCAATCGACATCGGCCCCGGGGGCCGGCATCTCGACCAGCTTGCGGTCACAGAAGACCTGACTCTCGCCCGTGTCGGCCAGGATGATGAACTCGTGGCTCAGGTCGCCGCCGATCGGGCCCGGGTCCGCCTTCATCGGCACGGCCTTCAGGCCCATGCGGGCAAAGGTGTTCAGATAGGCCACGAACATCCGGTTATAGGCCTTGCGCGCCGAGGCCTCGTCGACGTCGAAGCTGTAGGCGTCCTTCATCAGGAACTCACGGCCCCGCATCACGCCGAAGCGCGGCCGGCGCTCGTCGCGGAACTTCCACTGGATGTTGTAGAGGTTCAACGGCAGGGCCTTGT
>Ga0209573_1001700_pt1 | contig 31918 bp, 30 predicted proteins | sample TNRBio252014_DNA_FD_185870 | JGI IMG/M metagenome (GOLD analysis project Ga0209573, IMG submission 185870) | Wastewater treatment Type I Accumulibacter community from EBPR Bioreactor in Madison, WI, USA - TNR Reactor_6/25/2014_ DNA (SPAdes)... | ecosystem: Engineered > Bioreactor > EBPR >...
GCGCGGGCGGCGACGAACGCGTCGAGCTTGCCGAGCTGGCTGAGGCCGAGGGCGCAGTGGATGTCGCTGGCGCGGTAGTTGAAGCCGACGTCGGCGAGCTCGTAGTACCAGGGGTTGATGCGGCCCGTGGCGTCGAGCCCGGCGGCGCTGTCGGCGAAGGCCGCCGGCGCCCGGGTGATGCCGTGGCCGCGGAAGTGCCGGAGGCGTTCGGCGAGCGCCGGGTCGTTGGTGGTGATCGCCCCGCCCTCGCCCATGGTCACGGCCTTCACCGGATGAAAGGAGAAGACGGTCATGGCGCTGGCGCGGCAGCCGCCGACTTCGCTGACCGGTCGGTCGAGAAGGCCGTCGGCCGGCATGGCGCCCAGCGCGTGGCACGCGTCCTCGACGACGGCGAGGCCGAGGCTTTCGGCAAGCTCGCCGAGCGGGTCGAGGTCGACCTCCTGACCGGCGAAGTGGACCGGCAGCACCGCCTTGGTCCTGAGGCCCAGCGCCGCCGCGCGGCCGGCCGCGGCCGCCACGTGCTCGGCTTCCATCAGCCCGGTGGCTGGATCGACGTCGGCGAAGACCACCTCCGCTCCGACGAAACGGGCGCAGTTGGCGGTGGCGGCGAAAGTGATGGCCGGCGCGATGACGGCGTCGCCGGGGCCCAGGCCGAGGGCGAGGCAGGCGAGGTGCAGCGCCGCCGTGCCGTTGGCGCAGGCCACCGCGTGGGCCGCGCCGGCCCGCTCCGCCAGCGCCGCCTCGAAGGCCTCGACCGCCGGGCCGGTGGTCAACCACTGGGACCGCAGCACCCTGCAGACGGCGGCGATGTCGTCCTCGTCGATGAGCGGCCGGCCGTAGGGCAGCACCGTGGCCGCGTCGCAACCGGCGCCGGTCATACCCCCTCCTGCAGCATCTGCTCGAGCTGGTCGGCGTCGAGCCAGACGCTGTTGCGGTCGCTGGAAAAGACGAAGTCCTCGTCCACCGGCGCGCCCTGCGGCCCCTCGCCGTCGGCGTCGAGGTCGGTCCAGAACTGCAGCGTCGGGCGGATGACGTAGCGGTCCTTGAGCTCGATGGCGGAGCGCGCCTCCTCCGCGGTGATCAGGACCTCGTGCAGCTTCTCGCCCGGGCGGATGCCGACGATGCGGATCGGGATCCCCGGCGCCAGCCGCGCCGCCAGGTCGGTCATCCGCATGCTCGGGATCTTCGGCACGAACAGCTCGCCGCCGCGGGCCATCTTCAGGCAGGAGAGGACGAAATCGACGCCCTGCTGCAGGGTGATCCAGAACCGGGTCATCCGCGCGTCGGTGATCGGCAGGCTGTCCGCGCCCTCGCGGTGCAGCTTCTGGAACAGCGGGATGACGCTGCCGCGCGAGCCGACGACGTTGCCGTAGCGGACGACGGCGAAGCGGGTGCCGACCCGGCCGCTGAGGTTGTTGGCGGCGACGAAGATCTTGTCGGCCGCAAGCTTGCTCGCGCCGTAGAGGTTGACCGGGTTCGCCGCCTTGTCGGTGGAGAGCGCGATGACCTTGCGCACGCCGCAGGAGATCGCCGCCTGGACGACGTTCTCGGCGCCGAGCACGTTGGTGCGGATGCATTCGCCCGGGTTGTACTCGGCGGCCGGCACGTGCTTCAGCGCCGCCGCATGGACGACGTAATCGACGTCGCGCATCGCCATCTCCAGGCGCTGGCGGTCGCGGACGTCGCCGATGAAATAGCGCAGGCAGCCGGAGCGGGGCCCCGTCAGCTCGTGCGCCATCTCGTACTGCTTGAGCTCGTCGCGGGAGAAGACGATCAGCCGGCGCGGGTCGTAGCGGTCGAGCACGGTCTTGACGAAGCGCTTGCCGAACGAGCCGGTGCCGCCGGTCACCAGGATCGACTTCCCGGCCAGGTCGACGGCGAGGTCGTAGTAGTTGGACAGCGGCAGCCGGTAGTAGCTGTCCGGTGCCGCGGCGGCTGTGTCGCCGCCGTTGCCTTTACGGGCGCCACGAGGACCGGTGGCTGGGGACGGGCTGGCGGGAACGTTTTGGGTGTGGCTGGTCATGGCTCCGGCGAAGGCTGGTGCAACGGCAATGCGCCGAAGATAGCCGGCAAAATTTAAGCAATTCCTACCCGAGGCCGGCGGATGCCCTCAGGCGCAGGCCGACTCGCCGCATCCGCGGACGGAGCTTCGGCATGCGCCCGCAGGAGCGCAGCCGCCTCGCCGGACAGGTGCGTCGCCCGCTCCAGGTAGGCGTCGAGGAAGTGCAGGAAGAAGGCCTTGCGCTCCTCCCCGTCCTGGATGCGGCTGGAGAAGAAGGCCGCCAGCCGCAGCATCGAGACGAGCGAGGCCAGGGCAAGGCTGAAGAAGCCGGCGAAGTCCGCGCGCTGGTCGTTGCTGAACGCATGCAGCCTGGTTTCGAGCTCGACGAAGCCTTCGTCTTCGGCGCGGGTCGCCTCCAGCATCGCGGCGAAGGCCGGAAGGAAGGCCTCGCAGCCGGCGGCGTGGGCGTCAAGATCGACCGTGGCCAACATCTCGCCGCCGGCAAAGGCGCGCAGCTCGGCCTCCAGCTTGCGCAGCACCGTCGCCCGCGGTGGCGCGCCAGGTGCGATCCGGACGGAGGCCGCGGCCTTCGGCTTGGCGCCGTCGATCCTAGCGCCGTCGCTGCAGTTGAAGAGGTTGGTGCGATAGAGCCGCTGGACGCGCGACAGCATCTGCCGCCCGGAGTCGAAGGCCCAGAAGGTCTCGACGGTGCCGCCGAAGTTGCCGGGCACCCTGCGGTTGAACCGCTTGCGGTACATCTGGTCGAGGTCGGCGTGCTCGTCCTCGAAGTAGAGCGAGTCCTTGGCGTGGTGGCGCCCGGCCTCCTTCTGCGCCAGGTCGAGGCCGAAGAAGTAGATCTCCCGGAAACCCATGGCGGCGATGGCGGCGAAGGCGGCGTTGCAGCAGAGGGGGTCGGCGCCGCGCAGGGTGGCGACGGGGCCGCGAAACAGCACCGCCGGGCTGAGCCCCGAGCGGAAGAAGAACCAGCGCTTCTCGAACAGCTCGCCGAGCCGCGGATCGACCGTGGTCGAGGCCAACAGGGTGATCCCGGCGAAGCCGTGCTCCTTCTCGACCGCCGCGAGCAGGTCGTAGACCAGCGCACCCCGCTCGAGCTCGACGTGGATGTCCGGCCGGAGCCCGTGCTTGAGCAGGATCCCAAGCGTCGTGCCGCAGGAGACGAGCAGCACGCGGTCGCGCCACTTGCGGATGAAGGGAAGGTCGGCGTCTAGCGAGGGCCCGGCGCCGACGATGAACACCGGCAGCGTCTGGGCGCGGAACGGCCGGCTCTCGACCAGGTGGAACGGCCAGCGGGCGAGGTTGCCGTGGCAGTTGCGCACCATCTCGACTTCGTCTTCGAAGAAGCCGCTGGACAGCCCGTGAACCTTCAGCCGCTCGCGCATCAGCGCCGCCGCCTGCTTGAAGGTCCAGGAATAATAGTGCGGGTGGAAGAACGAGCCGTCGAGGAAGGTGTTGCCCTGGCGGGAGACCAGCGCCTCGACGAAGCCGCAGATGTCCTCCGGGTCGCTCTCCAGGCAGACGTGAATGGTTATGCCGCGCGCCTCGGCCGAAGCGAAGACCTCGCACCAGTCGATCACGGCGCAGGCGTGGCGGACGAACTCGGCGACCGCCTCGATGAGGACGACGTGCCGCGCCGGCGTCGTCGCGATCAGCTCGGGGATGTGCCGGCCGAGGCCGATGCCGAAGACGAACAGGTAGCCGACCTCGGCAACCGGCAGCGCCTCCAGCTTGACCGCCCGCTCGCGGAGGTGATCGATGAGCCGCTCCATCAGCGGCATGGAAACGCCCGAAAGGTTGCAGTGGCTCGGATCGGGAAAGCCGATCCGCTCCGGGTCACGGCGGGCTTCTTCGAGCCTCGCCCGGGTCCACTGCGGATCGGGGCACGGGTAGAGCATGCCCTGGCCGAGGTCGAGGTTGACGGCCTCGCCACCCTCCAGAACGATCGTGGCGAGTGGCGGATCCACCGCCACGACCTTTGCCCAGGCCTCCGGATAAGCTTCGCGGAAGGCGCACTCGCTCGCATCCCGGTCAATCGTCGCCATCGCCGCCACGGCCTATCCCTCCGCCGCCAGCGCTAGCGGCTGCGCGGGTTCGGCAACCTCGGCCCACATTGCCTCCAGCGCCGCGACGAGATCGGCCGCACGCTTGGCCGCGTCCCAGATCCCGGTGGTCCGAACGGCCTCCTCGATCCGCGACGGGAAGGCGGCGCGGTCCTCAGCCGATCCGGCCCAGCGGACGGCCAGCGGCACGTAAGCCTCGCCATCCGCGGCAACGGTGTCACCGGCGAGGCCGAGGTGATCGAGAATGCTGGCGGCCTCACGCGACATCGGTGCTCCGCCGGCCGGGCAGACGACCGGCAGGCCAGCGGACAGGGCGTCGCTCACCGAGCCGGGTCGCGGGCACGGATAGGGCAGCAGCGCCACGTCGCCGTGGGCGAAGAACGCTGCCGGCGAGGCCTCGTCGATGACGTCGATGCGGTGGGCGACGGCGAAGGTGCCGAACACGTCGAGCACGCGCTTCAGGGCGTCGGCTTGGGTGAAGCCGCGATCGCGCAGGACCAGCTTCGCCTCGGGAACGGCGTGGAGGATGGCCGACCAGCGCTCGACGGTCGTAGCGTTGAGCTCGCCCAAGCCCGCGTCAGCCATGAACAACAGCTCCCCGTCGTCCGGTCCGTCCCGCCGGGTGATGGGCGCCGGCGGCGGCACGATGACGCTGCCGAGGCGCAGCACCGCGGGCCGGACGGCGCAAGCGTCTCCGGCGGGGTTGCCGACGTAGCGGTCGGTGAGAACGAAGTCGAAGCCGCCGAGGCCCAGCGATGGTCCACCCAGCCACGCCACCTGGCAGGGCGCCATGCGCGAGGCGAAGGCCGCGTGCAGCTCGGGGGCGTCGAGGCCGGCGAGATCGACCAGGACGTCGATGCCCTCGGCGCGGACCATGGTTGCCAGCGTGAAGGCGTCGGCGCCGCTCACGTCCTGCCAGCGGTCGGCGCACTTCTGGAAGACCAGGTTCGCGGGCGCGCTCAGGGGGCCGTAGCCGAAGCCGACCGCGGTGAAGCGGTCGCTGCGCCGGTGCGAGAGTATCTCCGCCAGCCAGGGCGCGTTCTGGCTCCGGCCGGCATTGGCGAGGAGGTAGCCCACGGTCAGCGGCCGCCGGTCGCCGCCGTGCATCGAGGCGCTCGGAGCCGGCCTGCCGTCGTCGATGCCGAACGTCCGTCCCCACGCCTGGCGGGCAGCGGCCACCGCCGCGTCGTCCTGGCGGGGATCGCAGGCCGTGTCGCTTATGGCCGCCGCCGCAATCTCCGCGTCGTCCGGGGAAAGCGCCCGTGCCACCTCGTGGCAGGCCCGAGCCTGGTCGAACTCACCGATCCGGCTGAGCGCCCGGCCGAGCAGGCTGGCCAGCGCCGCGTCCTGGGGCTGGCGGTGGCGAAGCGCGCGCAGCGCCTCGACCGCGGCGAGCGGCTGGTCCTGGGAGAGCAGGCTCTCGCCGAGGCCAACGGCTGCCTCGCGGCAGTCGGGGGCGAAGGCGAGGTGCTGGCGAAACCATATCTCTGCGTCCATCCAGACGCCCTGCTCCATCGCCTGCAGGCCGCGCTTCAGCAGCGGCTGCTCGCTGATCTGGATGAACACCTGTGCCAGCGTCGGAAAGCCGTTTGGAAGGATGCCGGCAAGCGCCGAGCGGCGACTGCAGCCGGCGGCGGCCTTGCCGTGGAACAGGGCGTCGTTCACCTCGCCCGCCAGGCCGTAGACGATCGCCAGCAGGTCCTCGTAGTCGGCGGTTTGCGGCGCCAGCGCGCAGGCCTGCGTCGCTGCCTGCAGCGCCGCCGCCAGGTCGTCGCGATAGATCGCGGCCACGGCCAGCGCATAATGCGCCTCGGCGCACGTTGGCTGCCGTTCCAGCCGCGCCTCGGCCAGGGCCGCGAGCTCGGCCCATGCCTCGCGGTCGGCCGCGGCCTTTACCGCCCGGCGGAAGCCGGCGAGCTTCCGGCTCATGCCGACACCGTCACCGCACGATCGCCACCCGCGGAGGGGTTGGGCGCACCGGCGGCGCCCGCTTCACCCTCGCCGGCCGGCGTGGTGAACAGGCCGCCGGCGAGTTCGCGGTTGATCGCGATCAGGACGTCCAGCTTCTCCGGCTTCGGTTCGGCGATGATGTCGACCGTGTGCTTGTCGATGAACTGGGCCAGCGACAGCATGTTGCCGCGGACGTCGTCGGGGAGCTGGCACTCGGGGTCGAGCAGCTCGGCCTGGAGGATGGTCCAAAGCCGCCAGTTGGTCCGGACGGCCTCCAGCATCTCGGCCGCGTCACCGCGCTCCTTGCTGTCCCTCAGCCGGAGCGCCAGCCTCGTCAGGGCCCATGCTTCCGTCGCCCGCGGGTTGCCCGGCGCCGGCGGCGCGGCGTAGCTCCTGACCAAGCTGCTGTTCGGCATCGGATAGCACCTTTCCCTCATGGGCGATGAGACGCTGCACCAGCTTGAGCGCGGCGTACGTCTTCGAAGCCGCGACCGCGTCGCGGATCTCGGTCACGATCGGCCGCGCGCTCGGCGCTGCCTCCCCATAGCTTTCAACAAGCGCGTTGAAGATCGGTAAATAATGGCCGGCGCGCTCGGGGAAGAGATACAGGCACTGCAGGGCGTAGTAGGCGCGAGTCGCGGGCGTCGCCGCGTCTTCGGGCGCCAGGATGTCGGACGAGCGCAGGATCGCGGCCTCGTTCTTCACCGAAATCGAGATGGAGCGGCCGGAGGTGTTCTCGATCACGGCGCCGTTGAGGACGACCTGCTGGTCTTTCTTCAGATGGATGACGAGTGCCACGGAACGCAGCTCCCCAGAAAAGGCCACAGCCGGCGTAGCCGCGCGGCGCGAGATCGCGTGCAACGCCCTCACCCTCCCCGCTTTCGCGGGTCCCCTCCCTCTCCCGCAGCGCGGGAGAGGGTGAGGGCATCAGCTCTACACTCGATGTTCCCTCGTCATCGCCGCACTCGCGATCCACGTCTTTGTGGACCCCCGGGGACAAAGCCCGGAGTGACGACTTGCAATCTCCAACCGCAACCGGCGTGTCATTGCGAGGAGGCTTTAGCCGACGCGGCCATCCAGTGCCTGCAGGACTGGATCGCCACGCCGCTGCGCGGCTCGCGATGACGAAACAGGAGCGCAAAGAACGCGTTTCCCGGTGCCGTCGCCGGTGTAGCGGAAAACCTTTAAGAAAAAGAAAAGGTGGCGGGGAAGCGCATCCCCGCCACCGTTCGCGAGCCGCGCCCGATGACTACTGGACGAGCCTCAGGATCGACTGCTCCGCCTGGCCGGCCAGCGACAGGGCCTGGATGCCGAGCTGCTGGCGGGTCTGCAGGGCCATGATGTTGGCGCCTTCCTCGTTGAGGTCGGCCAGCGTCAGCTTGTCTGAACCGCCCTGGAGGACGTTGACGTACTCCTTGGTGAAGTCGAGGCGGACGCGCAGGATCGACGCGTTGTTGGCGATGTTCGAGGCCTTCGACCGAAGGTTGGTGATCGTCCGGTCAAGGCCCTGCAGGACTGAGTCCGCGTGAGCGTTGAACGACGCCAGATCAGCGGCGTCCGCCAAGTCGTAGCCACTCAACGCAGTGGCGAAACCAAGATCTAGTACCAAGCCGCTAGAACCCGTGGCGCCAACATTCACTCCGATGGCGGCGCCAGTATCGTCCAGGTAGAAGCTATCAGCGTTGAAATCGACGCCGTTGACCGCGAGCTTCGAGTCGCTCTTCTCGCTGAAGCGCACGGTCAGGGTCGAGGAGGTGCTGTTCAGCAGGTTCAGCCCCTTGTAGCTGGCGTCATCGACCAGCCGCTGGACCTGGACGACCAGTTCCTTGAGCTGGTTCTGCGACTCCGTCCGCTCCGCGACGCTCTGGCTGCGCGCCGCGTCGACGATACCCTTCATCTGCTTGACCAGCTTTTCCATGCCCTCGGTCGCCTTGATGGTGGCTTCGAGGGCGCTGACGCCCTGGTCGATCCCGTCCTTGCGCTCGGACAGGTCCCCGGCCCGGTCGCTCAGCGACTTGGCCTGGAAGTACTTCACCGCGTCGTCGATCGGGCTTTTGATCGCGAGACCGGTGGAGAGCCGGTCCTGGGTGCGGCCGATCAGGCTGGCGGTGTTCTGGATGGAGAGAAGGTTCGTCCGCGCGGTCGAGGACAGGGTTACGTTGGTAGCCACGTGTAGCCTCCGTTTCTAAGGCTGGAACGAAAGGCCCCGTTCTGGGGCCGGGACAGCCGCAGCTTTTATGCTCGCGCTGGCTGCAAGTCGAATGCTTTATTTCTACCTATGTTTGCAGGAAACTGCCATCACAACCCGCTGATCGCAGCGTGCGGCTTGCGGCAGAATGTGCAGCCCTCGGCCGGGAAGAACTTGCCGAGGGCCAAGCCAGTCCGGCGGCGCGGGTGCAAGATAATCGCCTGCAAGCAATGGCTTGGAGCACCGCGGCAAGATGGCGCGGGCTTTGCTGATGCGATCCGGCAAGGACCGGAGGCCCGATGCAGACCACCCCGATTACGACGAGCACTCCCGGCGGCCAGGCCCGCGCGGCCGACGGCGCCGGCGGTAAGCCGGGAGGCGGCACCAGCACGATCTTCGCCGGCCTGATCCAGGCGCTGGCGGGCGGAGCGTACGCCGCGCCGGTCCCCGCCGCCGGTGCTGCCGGTCAAGCCGCCGCCGCCGAGGGAGAGGTCGACGCACAGCCAGCCGAAGGCGAAAGCGACGCCGTGACGGACGCCCTCGCCCAGGTTCAGGGCCTCGAGCATCCACCGCCGCCGCAAGCTAACCCGATGCCCCCGGTCGATGGCGCCGCAGCCGCGGCCCCGGGCGCAGGTGCGCCGCAAGCCGGCGTCGGAATGCCTGCTGCCCCCGCTGCGCCGGCCGCCGCCTCCACGGCCGCCGGCGATGCGCCCGGCGCAGAAAGCGACGCGGTCCCGCCGGCTTCGGCGCAGGCCGTCGAGCTGGCGAAGGTGCTGGGCGCCGGCACCCAGATCCGCGTCACCCACGCCGCCGAGGCCCCCACCCCCGCGCCGGTTCAAAACCTGGCCGCGGTCGCCGTTGCCGCGGCGCTCGGTGAAGCGCCGGTGGCAGCGGTCGCCGAACCTGCCCTCCGTCCGTCCCAGGCCCCGCAGAAGAAGCCGTCGCTTGCCGCTGCCGTCAACTCGCCGGGCACCGACGGCGGCACGACGATGAACGCGTCAGCCGCTCCGACGCCGGCACGTCCGGCCGGAGTCGGCCCAGATGCCGCGGCAGCGCAGGGCGCCCAGGCTGACCATGGCGCGGCGCGTCCAGCAGCCGCGGGCAGCGCGGCTCCCCCCTCCCCCACGGCCGCCGCTCCAGGCGCCGCGGACGGCACCGGCCAGGCACCCTCCGCCGAGCCCGCGCAAATCGCGTTCGGGCGCGAAAGCCAGACCGGCCAAAGCCAGCCGCCTGCGCCCGCGGCGCCGATGCCGGAACGCGCTCAAGCGCCGGCCTTCGCCGCGCCGCCGCCGCCCGCGAACCAGGTGTCCGTGCACTTCGCCAAGGCCGTGCGCGCCGGCGTCGACCGCATCGAGATCCAGCTCGCCCCGGCCTCCCTCGGCCGCGTCGACATCAGCCTCGACCTCAGCGACACGCAGCAGGTCCGCGCTTCGATCAGCGTCGAGACCAAGGAGGCCCTGGAGCTGCTCCGCGCCGACGCCCGGGTGCTCGAACGCGCGCTGCAGGACGCCGGGCTGAAGACCGACCCGGGCAGCCTGAGCTTCCAGCTTCGCGACCAGGGCGCGCGCGCCGGCCAGGACGGCGGGGCACGCCAGGGCTTCACCGGGCAGCCCGGCAACGGCCGAGAGGCGGACGATCCGGCGGCAAACGCCGCCGCCGAGGCCTCGGCGCGGCAAGCCGCGCACCCCGTGCCCGGCGCGAGCGGCCGCATCGACATCCACGCCTAGACCCAGAAGCGAGAGAGCGAACCATGGTAGTGCAAGGCGTTTCCACGGCCACGCAGGCCGCCGCCGGCAAGGCCGCCGGCGCCGCCCAGACGCTTGGCAGCGACCTCAACCGCTTCCTCACCCTGCTGGTGACCCAGTTGCAGAACCAGGACCCCCTGGACCCGCTGGACACCAACGAGTTCACCGCCCAGCTCGTCCAGTTCGCCGGCGTCGAGCAGCAGATCCAGAACAACGCCAACCTGGAGACGTTGATCGACATCGGCCGCGCCAGCGAGGTGGCGGCCATCGTCAACGTCATCGGCAAGCGCATCGAGGCCGGCGGCACCATGCTGGCGCTGAACGCCGGCAAGGCGGAAGCCGCCTACACCCTGTCGGAGGCGGCGGCCGAGACCAAGCTCACCGTGACCGACGAGACCGGCCGGGTGGTCTACGCGAACAAGGGGAAGACCGAGGCCGGCCGGCACGAGTTCATCTGGGACGGCCGCGACGAGGACGGCCGGGCGCTGGCCGACGGCGCCTACACCCTGAAAGTCACCGCCACCCGCAAGGACGGCTCGGCCATCGCCGTCGAGCAGCGGACCATCGGCACGGTGACCGCCGCGGCCACCGGCGACGCCGGTCCGATCCTCTCCCTCGGCGCCGCCGAGGTGCCGATGGCGCAGGTGCGCTCGATCGGCGAGGCGGTGGCCAAGACCGCGATCTGATCTCGCCTCGACCCAAAACCCACCACGAACCCGAAGGCAGCAGGAGACCCTCTATGAGCTTGTTCGGTGCGATGACTTCCGGCGTATCGGCCCTCGGCGGCCAAAGCGGAGCAATGGGTGCGATCGCCGACAACATCGCCAACGTCAACACCGTCGGCTACAAGAACGCCAAGGTGGCGTTCCAGACGCTGGTCACCAAACAGGCGTCGGCGACCATGTATGCCGCCGGCGGCGTCCAGGCGCGGCCGCGCAACGCCATCGACGTGCAGGGCCTGCTGCAGCCGACCGTCTCGGAGACCGACCTCGCCGTCTCGGGCGACGGCTTCTTCGTCGTCAACGCCGCGAGCACGCCGACCGACCGCGACCAGTTCCTGTTCACCCGCGCCGGCTCGTTCACCAAGGACTCTGACGGCTTCCTCCGCAACACCGCGGGCTACTACCTGCAGGCTTGGCCGACCAACGCCGCCGGGGAGGTCATCCTGCCGCCCGGCAGCGACGCCGCGCTGACCAACCAGAACGTGATCTCGCCGGACTTCCTGCAGACGGTCGACCTCAACAGGGTCGCGGTGAACGCCCAGGAGACCACCCAGATCTCCATCGGCGCCAACCTGCCGGCGAACTCCAGCGTCGGCGACACCCATGCCCTCGACGTCCGCGTCTACGACACGCTCGGCAACACCAACGCGGTCGCCTTCTCGTTCATCAAGACCGGCATGAACGAGTGGGACCTGAGGGTCGAGCCGCCGACCGGCGCCGGGGTCGTCACCCTCTACGACAACGCCGGCAACCCCACCCAGAGCGTAGGCCAGCTCGAGTTCAAGGCCGTTCCGGACGTCGGCGAAAGCATGATCATCGGCGGCCAGACCTATACCTTCGTTGCCGGGGCGACCGTCGCGGGGTCCCGCGAGATCCAGGTGGACGGCGGCCGCAACCTGGCCCAGGTCGTGGGCGACCTCCGCGACGAGATCAACCTCGACATCCCAGGGGCCGCCTCGGCGAAGCCGGACAACGCCACCGTGCTGCTGCTGACCGGCGGGGGCGCGCCGATCGCGGTCGATCCCAACGGCGTCTCCGCCGGCGGGCGGGCGGCGACGAAGCAGACCACCGCCTACATCGTCGACGCCAGGGTCAACACGGACCCGGCCTTCGTCTTCAGCGCCACCGGCTACCCCACCAGCATCACCGCCGAGCGGATGGCGATCCGCGGCTTCGAAGCGGGCGCGGCCGACATGGACGACGTCGATCTCGACGGCGACGGGCTCACCGACGTGAGCCGCATCGACCTGCGCTTCGGCGCCGACGACGGCGCCGACAACCTGACGCAGTTCGGCGGCGACTTCGTCCCGGGCGCGATCCAGCAGGACGGCTCGCAGTTCGGCACCTTCACCGACGTGGCGATCCGCCCCGACGGCGTCATCGAGGCGATCTTCAAGAACGGCTCCCGCCGGCCGATCTACCGCATCCCGGTCGCGACCTTCGCCAGCCCCGACGGACTGCAGTCGCGGAACGGCAACGTCTTCATCGCCACCGAGAACTCGGGCGACCCGACGCTGCGCGAGGCCGACTCCGGCCCGGCCGGCAAGATCAACTCGTTTTCGCTGGAAGGCGCCACCGTCGACATCGGCGAGGAGTTCACCAACATGATCGTCACCCAGCGGGCCTATTCGGCGGCGACCAAGGTGATCAGCACCGCTGACGAGATGCTCGACGAGCTGATCCGGACGAAGCGATAAAGCCTGAGCGCTCTAAGCCTTCGAAGCGGCAAGGCAATCAAGCAGGCCCCCTCACCCAACCCTCTCCCTCAGGGAGAGGGCGGCCCGCGCAGCGGGCGGGTGAGGGTGTCGAGACAGAACCGGGGCGGGCGGTATTCCGTTGCCGAATATACCCGTTCGGGTTATTAACCGCGTCTTCACGTCCGCTGGCTAGGTTGGGGCCGTCACCAGCGGCCCCTCCCCGCCGCTGCTCGGCTTTCGAGCGGAAGCGTACATGGACGCAGCACTCAGGCTCATCCGATCCTTCGGCCCGGTTCGCGCCGCGGCACTCGCCACCGGCCTCCTGACCTCGGTGGCGATCATCGCCTGGCTGGTCGGCCGCGTTTCGGCGCCGGAGATGGCGCTGCTCTACGGCGATCTCGACGTCGCCGACGCCGCCCGCATCGTCGAGCATCTCGAAGGTTCGGCCGTCGCCTACGAGCTGCGCGGCGGCGGCACGGCGGTCTACGTCGCCGCGCCCGCTGTCCCCCGGGTCAGGATCGCGCTGGCCGAGCAGGGCCTGCCGTCGGGCGGTGCCACCGGCTACGAACTCTTCGACACCGCGCCGACGCTCGGCACCACCAACTTCATGCAGGACGTCAACCTGGTCCGCGCGCTCGAAGGCGAGCTCGCACGCAGCATCCGCTCGATGGATGCGGTCCAGGCCGTCCGCGTCCACCTGGTCCTGCCGAAGCGCGAGATGTTCAGCCGCCAGCGCGAGCAGCCGAGTGCGTCGGTGCTGTTGCGCACGCGCGCCAACCAGCCCCCCAGCGCGAGCCAGGTGCTCGCCATCCAGCATCTCGTTGCCTCCGCGGTGGCCGGCCTCGACCCGGCGCACGTCTCCATCGTCGACGGCCGCGGCACGCTGCTCACCCGCGCAGGCGACGGCGACGGCGACGGCGCGGTCGCCTTCGCCACCAGCAACGAAGAGCGGCAACGCCGCTTCGAGGACCGGCTGCGCCACACCGTCGAGCAGCTCCTGGAACGCACGCTCGGCGCCGGCAAGGTCCGCGCCGAAGTCACCGCCGAGATGGACTTCGACCGCATCAACACCAGCGAGGAGCTGTTCGACCCGGAGAGCCAGGTCGTCCGCTCAACCCAGACCATCGAGGAAAGCGGCAGCAGCAAGGACGCCGACGCCGACCCCCCGGTGAGCGTCGCGGCCAATTTGCCCGACCCCGGCATGGCCTCCGGCCCCGGCCGCAGCAGCTCGACGGCGGAGAGCCGGACCGAAGAGACGGTGAACTACGAGATCTCGAAAAAAGTCGTCAACCACGTCCGCGAGATCGGCGTCGTCAAGAGGCTCTCGGTGGCGGTGCTGGTCGACGGCGTGACCGGCGCGGACGGCGCGGACGGCGCTTACCAGCCGCGCAGCCAGGAGGAGCTGGACCGGATCGCGACCCTGGTCCGCGGCGCCATCGGCTTCGACGGAGAGCGCGGAGACCGGGTCGAGGTGATCAACATGCAGTTCGCAGCCACCGAGATGCCCGAGACGGAGCCCGCGCCCTTCCTCGGCCTCGGCAGGGTCGAGATCATGCAGATCGCCCAGTCCCTGGGCCTGGTGCTCCTCGGCGGGCTGATCCTGCTGGTGGTGGTCCGGCCGCTGCTCAACCGGGCGCTGGAAGCGAGCCGGGCCGGTGCGCCCGCCGCCGGTGCCACACCTGCCCTGGAGGGGCCGGCCACAAGCGCGCCGGCGCTGACCGCCGCCCCCGCCGAGATGATCGACATCGACCGGGTGGAAGGCCAGGTGAAGGCCTCGATCATCAGGACCGTCGGCGACATCGTCGACAAGCATCCGGAAGAAAGCCTCGCCATCGTCCGCGGCTGGCTCCATGCCGAGTCCTAAGATGGCGCCCGTCAGCCTGCCCGCGGTCAAGGACGAGCAGGGCCTGAGCGGCCCGGACAAGGCCGCCGCCTTCATCCTGGCGCTGGGCGAGGAGGAAGCCGCCAAGATCCTGCAGAAGATGGACGAGGACGAGATCCGCATGCTCTCGCAGTCGATGGTGTCGCTGGGCGCGGTCCCGGCGGCGGCCGTCGAGGGCCTGATGATCGAGTTCACGAGGGAGCTCTCCGCCACCGGCTCGCTGGTCGGCGGCTTCCAGACCACCGAGAAGCTGCTGGCCAGCACCCTGCCGCCGGACAGGGCGGAGCAGATCATGCAGGAGATCCGCGGGCCGGCCGGGCGGACCATGTGGGACAAACTCGGCAACGTGAACGAAAACGTGCTCGCCAGCTACCTGAAGAACGAATACCCGCAGACCGTCGCCGTCGTGCTGTCCAAGATCAGGCCGGCCCACGCCGCCCGGGTCCTGGCCCTGTTCGCCAACAGCTTCGCCCTCGAGGTGGTCGTCCGCATGCTGCGGATGGAGACGGTGCAGAAGGACGTGCTCGACCACGTCGAGAACACGCTGCGCACCGAGTTCATGACCAACCTCGCCCGCGGGCCGCGGCGCGACGCCCACGAGATCATGGCCGAGATCTTCAACAACTTCGACCGGGCCACCGAGGGCCGGTTCATGACCGCGCTGGAAGAGCGCAGCAGCGAGGCCGCCGAGCGGATCAAGAAGCTGATGTTCACCTTCGAGGACCTGATCCGGGTCGACGCCGGCGGCATCCAGGCGCTGCTGCGCAAGATTGCCAAGGACCGCCTGGCCGTCGCGCTCAAGGGCGCCACCGACCCGCTCAAGGAGCTGTTCCTGAGCAACATGTCCGAGCGGGCGGCGAAGATGCTGCGCGAGGACATGGAGTCGCTGGGGCCGGTGCGGCTTCGCGACGTCGACGACGCCCAGGCGGCCATCGTCGCCGAGGCCAAGGTCATGGCCGAGGCCGGCGACATCGTCATCGCCGCGCCGGACGGCAACGACCAGCTGGTCTACTAGGCCCGCCCGTCGATCCCCCGTGCACCAAAAATTAAGCGGCAAAATGCAAACATCCTCGCGACGACGAACTTCGTTTTCGAGCCGATGACGTACACGCTGTTTCAGGCCCGGGCGCGATGACCTGCATCGAGAAGTTCACCTTTTCGCGCTGCTTCCCCCCCGCTGCCGAGTCGATCCGAAGGAGCGACGAGCCCGGGCCGCTGACGATCATGCAGAACGACGACGAGGCCGCCCGCGTCCGCGCCGAGGCGTTCGCCGAGGGCCAGGCCGAGGGGCGAGCCGAAGGCTTCGCCCTGGGCCGCGCCGAGGCCGAGGCGGAAGCCGCCGCGTCGGCGGCGAGGCACGAGACGGAGGTTCTCGGGCGGCTGTGCGAGCGGCTCGCCGAGGCCACGGGTGAGCGCGCCGAAATCTCCAGGGCGGCGGAGCGCGGGGCGCTCCAGCTTGCAGCCTCCGCGCTGCGCAAGGCCCTGCCCGGCTTCCACCGCCGGCTCGGCGAAGCCGAGGTCGAAGCCCTGCTGGCCGATATCGCCGGGCGCATGGCCGAGCCGGTGACGCTGACGGTCGCGGTCCATCCGGACCTGGCGGCGTCGCTGCAGGTCCGGCTGGAGGCCGTCGCCGGCAAGTGCCGCGTCGCCGGCCGGCTGGCCGTTGCCGCGGAAGCGGGGATCCCCGAGGGCGACTGCCGGATCACCTGGTCGGGCGGCGGCGCCGAGAGGCAGCTTGCCGCGCTGCTGGCCCGCATCGACGACATCGTCAGGACGGTGGCCGGGGACGAGCCCGCGCCGGCCGAGACCGAGACTTCTGGGAGCACCGAGCACCATGGCTGAGGATCGCGACCTTACCTTCAACCAGCTGTCGGCGGCCGATCCGGAGACGGACATGGCCGCGGCCATGGCCGCCGAGAGCGCGGGCCGCCGTGCGCTCGAGCCGGTCGAGCCGCTCAGGACGGTCCAGGACCTGGAGGCCGTCTACGACGTCCCGGTGCAGGTTTCGGCCGTGCTCGGCAAGGCGACCATGGAGGTGAGCCAGCTGCTGAAGCTCGGCCGCGGCGCCGTCGTCGAGCTCGACCGCAAGGTCGGCGAGGCCATCGACATCTACGTCAACAACCGTCTGGTCGCCCGCGGCGAGGTCGTGATCGTCGACGACCGCCTCGGCGTGACCATGACGGAGATCGTCAAGAGCGAGCGGAGCTGAGCCGATGGCCCCCGAAGGTGCACCCGCGGGCGCGACCGCTCCCGCCATTCGCCCGATCAAGCGCTCGCGCACGAGGGTGGACGCGGCGACGATCGTCGGCTTGTTCGCTGCCTTCGCCATGCTGGCGGCGGCCATCGCCGCCGGCGGACCGCCGCGGTCGTTCTTCGACCTGCCCTCGATCCTGATCGTCATCGGCGGCACGTTCGCCGTGGTGCTGACCTGCTTCTCGGCGAGGGAGGTGCTGAACACCCTCCGCGTCCTGGCGAAGACCCTGGTCACGACGCTCCCGCCGCCGGGCGAAGCGGCCCGCCAGGTGGTGCAGCTCGCCGACATCGCCAGGCGCTACGGCCCGCTGCACCTGGAGAAACCGCTCCAGGGCATCGCCCACATGCCCTTCCTCTACAAGGGCTTCGCCATGGCGGTCGACGGGATCGGCGGCGACGAGATCGAGGCGGTCCTGGGCCAGGACCTGCAGGCGACCGCCCAGCGCCACCAGCGCAGCGCCGACGTGCTCCGCCGCGCCGCCGAGTACGCACCGGCCATGGGCCTGATCGGCACCCTGATCGGCCTGGTGCAGATGCTGGGCAACCTCCAGGACCCGACGTCGATCGGCCCGGCCATGGCGCTGGCGCTGCTCACCACCTTCTACGGCGCCGTGCTCGCCAACGTCGTCTTCTCGCCGCTCGCCGCCAAGCTGGAGCGCAACTCGGCGGAGGAGGCGCTGGTCAACCACGTCTACCTGCTCGGCGCCGTCTCCGTCAGCCGCCAGGAGAACCCGCGGCACCTGGAGGCGATGCTGAACAGCGTCCTGCCGCCGACCGAGCGGATCCGCTTCTTCGGCTAGGGCCGCCAGGCTCGGCGCAACGAGGGCAAGGAAGAACAGAGAATGCGACTGCTGATCGTCGGACCGCTCGCCGGCCAGCTCGGCGCCGCCAGCCGGATCGCCATGGGCCTCGGCGCCCAGGTGTTGCATGCCGACGACGTCGAGGTCGGGCTCCGGGTCATTCGCGGCGGCCAGGGCGTCGACCTGGTGATGGTCGACGTGGTCTGCGACGTCGCCGCGCTGTTCGCGAGCCTCGCCGCCGAGCGCATCTCCGTGCCCGTCGTTGCCTGCGGCGTCGGCGCCGACGCCCCGGCCGCGGTCGCGGCCATCGAAGCCGGCGCCAAGGAGTACATCCCGCTTCCTCCCGACGCCGAGCTGATCGCCGCCGTCCTTGCCGCCATCGCCGAAGACAGGAGCGCGGTCCTGCATGCCGACCCGGCCATGGCCCGCGTCGTCGCGCTCGCCGACAAGGTCGCCGCCAGCGACGCCAGCGTGCTGATCACCGGCGACTCCGGCACCGGCAAGGAGGTCCTCGCCCGCCACCTGCACGCAGCCAGCCGGCGGGCGAAGGGCCGCTTCGTCGCCGTCAACTGCGCTGCCATCCCCGAGACCTTGCTCGAGACCGAGCTGTTCGGCCACGAGAAGGGCGCGTTCACCGGGGCGGTCGCCCGGCGCATCGGCCGCTTCGAGGAGGCGCACGGCGGCACGCTGCTGCTGGACGAGATCAGCGAGATGGACGTGCGCCTGCAGGCGAAGCTGCTCCGCGCCATCCAGGAGCGGGAGATCGACCGGATCGGCGGCACCCGGCCGGTGAAGGTCGACGTCCGCCTGATCGCCACGTCCAACCGCAACCTGAGCGAGGCCGTGGCCGCCGGCCGGTTCCGCCAGGACCTCTACTTCCGCCTCAACGTCGTGGCGCTCCGCATTCCGCCGCTCCGCGAGCGGCCCGCGGACATCGGCCTGCTGGCCGAGCACTTCGCCCTCCGCTTCGCCAGGGAGAACGGGCTGCCGACGCGGCCGCTCTCGGCGGAGGCGCGGCGGCTGCTCATGGCGCACGCGTGGCCCGGCAACGTCCGCGAGCTCGAGAACACCATCCACCGGGCGGTGCTGCTCGCCGCCGGCGGCGAGATCGGCGCCGAAGCCATCGACCTGCCTACGGGCGCCACCACGCCCTCGGCAGCGGGCGCCGCCACGCCGGGCGCTGCTCCCGTCGGGTCCACCCTCGCCGACGTCGAGCGCGATCTCATCCTCTCCACCCTCTCCCACTGCCTCGGCAACCGCACCCACGCCGCGACCATCCTCGGCATCTCGATCCGGACGATGCGCAACAAGCTTCGCCAGTACGGCGAGGAAGGCTACGCCATCGCCGCCCCCGGCCAGGGCCAGGGCCTGCGGCTGTCGGCCTAAGGCTGGGAGCGCGAAGTTGATCGGCAAGGAGCCAAGAGCATGAGCGACGGCGCGGCCGCGGCGGTGAAGCTGGAGGTGCCGGGCGGGCAGATGCTGACGCGTCTCGGCGCCCTGCTTCGCCAGAGCGAGATCGCGCTGGCTTTGGCGGTCGTCACCATCCTCGTCATCCTGATCCTGCCGCTGCCGGGCTGGCTCCTGGACGTGAGCCTCGCGTTCTCGCTGGCGTTCTCGGTGATGATCCTGATGACGGCGCTGTTCGTCGAGCGCCCGCTCGACTTCAACGCCTTCCCCATCGTGCTCCTGCTGGCGACGATGATCCGCCTCGCGCTGAACCTTGCCTCTACGCGGCTGATCCTGGCCGAGGGCCACCACGGCACCGACGCCGCCGGCCACGTGATCGAGGCGTTCGGCGGCTTCGTCGCCGGCGGCAACTTCGTCATCGGCCTGATCGTTTTCGTCATCCTCGTCATCGTCAATTTCGTCGTCATCACCAAGGGCTCGACCCGTATCGCCGAGGTCTCCGCGCGCTTCACCCTGGACGCCATGCCGGGCAAGCAGATGGCGATCGACGCCGACCTCTCCGCCGGGCTGATCGACGAGGAGCAGGCCCGCGCCCGCCGCAAGACCCTGGAGGACGAGAGCAACTTCTACGGCGCCATGGATGGCGCCTCCAAGTTCGTTCGCGGCGACGCCGTCGCCGGTCTCCTGATCACCTTCATCAACGTCATCGGCGGCATAGTCATCGGCATCGCCCAGATGGACCTGCCGTTCGTCGCCGCCGCCGACACCTACACCCGGCTCACCATCGGCGACGGCCTGGTCAGCCAGATCCCGGCGCTGATCGTCTCGACAGCGGCCGGCCTCATCGTCACCAAGGGCAGCATCAGCGGCACCACCGAGAAGGCGCTGGCGGGCCAGCTCCTCGGCAATCCGAAGGTGCTGGGGATGAGCGCCTTCCTGCTGACGGCGCTGGCGGTCGTCCCCGGCGTCCCCGCCCTGCCCTTCCTGCTGCTGGCCGGCATCGCCGGCGGCATGGCCTGGCGCGTCCACTCCGCCACGGCCCGAGCAAAGGCCCAGGTGGCCGAGGCCGACGCCGAGGCGAAGGCCGCGCCTGCCGCAGAGGAGCCGATCACCGCGGCGCTGAAGATGGACGACGTCCGCCTGGAACTCGGCTACGGCCTGCTCTCGCTGGTCGACGGCAAGGACGCCGGCCCGCGGCTGACCGACCAGATCAAGGCGCTGCGCCGCCAGCTCGCCTCCGAGCTCGGCTTCGTCATGCCGAGCGTGCGCATCCAGGACAACATGCAGCTCGCCGCCGAGGCCTACGTCATCCGCATCAAGGAGATCGAGGCCGGGCGCGGCAGCGTCCGCCCGGGCCGTGTCCTGGTGATGGACCCGCGCGGCGACGTGATCTCGCTGCCGGGCGAGGCGGCGCGCGAGCCCACCTTCGGCCTGCCGGCGATGTGGATCGACCCGACCCGGCGCGAGGAGGCGACGTTCCGTGGCTACACGGTGGTCGACGCCGCCACGGTGCTCACCACCCACCTCACCGAGGTCATCAAGGACAACATGGCCGAAATGCTGTCCTACGCCGAGACGCGAAAGCTCCTCGAGGAGCTGGACAAGGAGCACCAGAAGCTCCTCGGCGAGATGATCCCGAACCAGATTTCCTACGGCGGGATCCAGCGGGTGCTGCAAAACCTGCTGGCCGAGCGGGTATCGATCCGCGACCTCCCGGCCATCCTCGAGGCGATCGCCGAGACCGCCGGCCACGGCCGCGGCATCGGCGTCATCACCGAGCATGTCCGCACGCGGCTTTCCCGGCAGATCAGCGACATGCACGCCAACGCCGACGGCATCGTGCCGTTCATCACGCTGTCGCCGGATTGGGAGCAGGCGTTCGCGGAAGCCATCGTCGGCAACGGCGACGACCGCCAGCTGGCGCTGCCGCCGACCCGGCTCCAGGCCTTCGTCCAGGCGCTGCGCAACAGCGTCGAGCGCCAGGCGATGACCGGCGAGAGCGCCGTCGTCCTGACCAGCCCGCAGGCGCGGCCGTTCGTCCGCTCCATCGTCGAGCGGTTCCGGCCGACGGTGGCGGTGATGTCGCAGAGCGAGGTTCATCCCAGGGCCCGGATCAAGACCGTTGGCCAGATCTAGCGGGGGAATGAGAACATGCGCCTGAAGACCTATTGCGCCGGCTCGATGGCGGAGGCGATGCAGCTCGTCCGCAAGGACATGGGCCGCGACGCCATCATCGTCGCCACGCACCAGGAGGCGCCGGGCGCCGAGGTCCAGGTCACCGCGGCCGTCGAGACTGACGACGCTGACGACGGCTTTCTCGACGACCTGAGCGACCCGGCAAGCGAGGACGCCGCCCAGCCGCAGCCGCGCAAAGGCGGCCGCGCCACAGGCGACGGCGATCTGCTGCACCGCGAGCTGCGCTACCACGGCGTGCCTGCGGAACTCGCCGACCGGCTGTCGCGCCTCGGCACCCGGTTCAATGCCGGCGATCCGGTCATGGCCCTGGCCGGCGCGCTGGACGAGGCCTTCACCTTCGCGCCGCTGGCCGACCTTCCGCCCACCCGGCCGGTCATGCTGGTCGGCCCGCCGGGCGCCGGCAAGACCATCTCGGCGGCGAAGTTGATGATGCGCGCGCGCCGCGCCGGGCGGGTCTTCGCCGCCGTCACCACCGACAACCGCCGCGCCGGGGGCGTCGAGCAGCTCCAGGCCTTCACCGCCATCCTCGGCGCCGAGCTCGTCGCCAGCGACGAGCCGGAGGCGCTGGCCGCGGCCGTCCAGGCGGCGGGGCACGGCGAGCTCTACATCGACACCGCCGGGGCGAACCCCTACGAGGACGAGGAGCTGGAGGCCCTGCGGGCGCAGGTGCGTGCCACCCGTGCCGAGCCCATCCTGGTCCTGCCCGCCGGCAGCGATCCCATGGAGGCGGCGGACATCGCCCGCGCCTTCGCATCGGTCGGCGCGCGGCGGATGATCGCGACCCGCCTCGACATGAGCCGCCGCTTCGGCAGCCTGCTCGCCGCCGCGACGGCCGGGCAACTCGCCTTCGCCGGCGTCGGCATCAGCCCGTTCGTCACCGACGGCCTCGCCGGCCTCAACCCCTTGTCGCTGTCGCGCCTGCTGCTTCCGGCGACCGCCACGGCGGCCGAGAAACCGTCCTCCCCCCAGCTCCGCGAGGCCGCACGATGAGCGAAGGCCCCTGCCAGATCCTCCGCCCGGCGGCCTTCGCCCGGCGCGGCAGCCTGGTCGCCATCGCCTCGGGCAAGGGCGGCGTGGGCAAGACCTGGCTCGCCATCACCCTGTCGCACGCCCTGTCCCGGGCGGGGCGCAAGACCCTGCTGTTCGACGGCGACCTCGGCCTTGCCAACGTCGATATCCAGCTGGGGCTGATGCCCGAGGACGACCTCGGCGACGTCCTCTCCGGGCGGGTGACGCTGGCGCAGGCGGTTCTCCACTTCACCGACGGCTTCGACATCATCACCGGCCGATCCGGGTCCGGGCGGCTCGGCTCGACGCCGCAAAACCGGCTGCAGAACCTGAGCCAGGCCCTGATGGGCATGAGCCGCGACTACGACATGGTCATGCTCGACCTCGGCGCCGGCGTCGAACAGACGGTGCGGGCGCTGGCGCGAAGCGCCGACACCTGCCTCGTCATCGTCACCGACGAGCCGACCTCGCTCACCGACGCCTACGCCTTCATCAAGGTGACGCACTCCGACCGGCCCTCGGCCGACATCCGCATCGTCGTCAACCTGGCGGAGGGCGGGCCGGACGGGACCCGCACCTACAACACCCTGCTCCGGGCCTGCGAGAGCTTCCTGAAGATCTCGCCGCCGCTCCTGGGCATCATCCGCCGCGACCCGCGCGTCGCCGACGCCATCCGCCAGCAGATGTCGATCCTCTGGCGCAGCCCGCGCGCGGCGGCGGCCTGCGACGTCAACGCCATCACGCTCAAGCTCCTGTCCGAGTTCGGCAGCCGCACGCGGGCGGCTGCCCGTTGATGCGGCCGGCCTCGGCGCGGCGGCGATGAGCCGCGGTCTCGCCACCCTCATCCGGCTGCGCTCGTGGGAGTGCGAAGAGGGGCGCCGGGCGGTGGCGGCGGCGCAGGCGCAGGCCGACGCCCTCGCCGCCCGGCTGCGCGATCTCCTCAGCGCCCGCGACCGCGAACGGGCGGCGGCGGCCGCCCTACCGCCCGAGGCGCGGCTCGGCCTTGCCGCGTACGAGGCGCGGGTGCGTTCGGACCGCGACCGGCTGGCGGGCGAGCTGGAGGCGGCGGCGGCGGCGCTGGCCAAGGCTCGCGGCCGGCTCGCGGACGCCTACCGGGAGAAGCGCAAGCTGGAGCTGGCGCAAGCGAAGCGGCTCGGCGCCGAGGCCCGCGCCCGGGCCAGGCGCGAGCGCATGGCGCTGGACGAGATCGCACTGAACGGCCACGTCGGCAGGAACGGAGCGGAACAGAGCGACGCACGGCCGAGCCTGTAGCAGCGATCCAGATGGACTTGGTTGCGATCGGGTTGATGCATATGCGTGTAAACAACGTCATCGCGAGCCGCAACGCGGCGTGGCGATCCAGTACTGAAGGCACTGGATTGCCGCGTCGGCTTCGCCTCCTCGCAATGACGGCCCCATTCATCTTGATGACGCCTTGCCTGAAGCGCTCGCCTGAAGCACAACCTCAAAATTGTAGACCGTCATTGCCGCGCTCGTCGCGGCAACCATGCATCCGCCGCTCCCCTCATCGTGGACCCGCGGAACGAGTCCGCGGGTGACGGAAGCTACGGGCGAAGGGCTCCGGCCGCGCATCTCCCAGTGCCGTCATTGCCGCGCTCGTCGGCGCTCGTCGCGGCAATCCATGAGCACCCGCGGAACACCGATGCGGCGAGCGCCCGCATCGCCGCCGCCCTTTACGGCGCGCCGTCGATGACGAAGGTCGGCTCGTGCCGGACGGGCACGGCGAGCGAGTTGGCGATGAAGCAGAGCCGGTGCGCCTCGCCGTGCAGCGCCGTCGCCCGCTCGCGGTCGGCCCCTGGCGCCAGACCGATCCTCGGCTTCAGCACGATGGCGGCGAAGCGGCCGCCGCCGTCGGCGTCCTCGACCATGGTTCCTTCCGCCTCGTCGGCGTAGCCGGTCACGACCACGCCGGCGTCGGCGCAGAGGTGGAGGTACATCAGCATGTGGCAGGCGGAGATCGCGGCCACGAACAGCTCTTCGGGATTATAGCGGCCGCAATCGCCGCGGAAGGCGGGGTCCGACGAGCCGTCGATGGCGGGCTTGCCGCCAGCCTCGATCCGGTGGTCGCGGGCGTAGGCCCGGTAGCTCGACGTCCCCTCGCCGCGGTTGCCCGTCCAGCGAACGGCGATCTCGTAACGGTGCTCGCGCCCGGCCCTTCCCGTCATGCTCCAGGTCCTCGCCGTTTCCGCGGACATCGTGCCAGCGCTCGCCGGCCACGGCGAGCGGAGAAGAGCACGCGCCGCCCGTTCGGACTCGGCCCAGGCGCGGCGGTCGTGGCAGCCTCAGAGGACCGGCAGGTCGAAGCGGATCGGCAGCGAGATGCTGATGAAGTAGTCCGGCGCCTCGTCGGTCAGGCCGATTCCGCCGGCGATGTCGAGCAGCACGCCGCGGCCGAGGATCGAGGAGGCGCCGACGACGAAGATGCCCTCCACCCGATCCGAGTCGCTGAGCGTGCGGCCGTCCACGTCGATGTCGTCGACGTAGGTCGTCTGGAACTGGAAGCGGAGCGAGGTTTCCGGGCTTGCGGCAAGGAAGGCCCCGAGGTTGAAGCCGTACTGGTCGCCGGGGTTGAAGTCGTTGTCGTCGAAGGTCTTCTGGTAGAAGCCGCTGGCGACGAAGGCGAGCGGGTCCTGCCGCTTCAACGCCACCAGCTGCCCGCTGACGGCACTGAAGCCGCCGTCCAGGGGGATGTCGTTGTCGTCCCTCTCCCCCAGGCCGGTGTTGTAGGTCACCCGCGCGATCAGGTCGGGGCGGACCACCCCCTCGCGGAGCAGGGTCTTCGCCAGGCCGACGCGCAGGTCGCCGATGCCGTTGCCCCACCCGTCGCTGGTGAACCGGGCGGCGCCGGCATCGACGATCTCGTCCTGCTGGACGAAGTTGTAGGGAATCGACAGCTCGACCTGCGAGTCCCACGGCAGGCCGACACGGAAGCCGAGCGCCGGCGTGAGTTCGTTCCGCTCCACGTTGGGGTTGGTCAAGGCCAGGTCGCCGCCGCCGACGTCGATCAGCACCGGCGACAGGTCGTTCTCCCGCCGCGTGTAGGTGAAGGACGGCTCGATCTCGGCCTGGCCCGCCGGGAGGAGCAAGGCGCCGCCGGCGACGAGGGTGCGTTCCAGCGCCCGCTCCGCCGCCTGCTCGTCCACCTCGACGGCACCGGGTGCCGGTGCCGGTGCGGGGGCCGGTGCCGCCTCGCGAGCCTCGGCTGGCGCATCCTGCGCCCGCACGGGCGACGGCCCCGCGAGGAGGCCTGCCGCGCCGCCGAGGAGGGTCAACGCGCCGAGGGCGGTGACACGGGGCCGCGCGCTCGCGCGCCGGCGCCGGATGAGAAGCGGCATTGTCTGATCCCCTGCCTGTCCTGAGGTCGCTTTGACGTCGGCTACCGGAGTGCCACGAAGTCTTCCGGCCTCGGCGCGAGGCCGTTCATCGGCGTGCCGCCGCCGGGTGCGGAGACGACGAAGCCGACCTTCCCGAACGCTGGGTAGTCGATCCAGGCGTTCTCGAACTTCTTGATGCGCATGGTGTAATTGCCGAAGGCCGGATCGGCGACGAGCACCCGGTCGGCCATCCGGCCGCGGAAGATGACGAAATGGTTGTAGCCGTTGGCCACGATCGGGACGAGGACCGGCGCCCGCTCGACCAGGTCGTCCAGGGTCATCTTCCCGTAGCCGGTGCCGACGTAGCCGCGGCTCTCCGCCACCCGCTTGAGGTCCAGCAGTGAAAAGCCTTGGCGGACCTGCACCATCTGCGGGTTGTCGATGTATTCCTTGCGGCTGATGAGGGCGGTGGCGATCTCCTTCTCGCCGACCGGATCGCCGAACTGCTGGTTCAACACGGTCGTCAGCGCCGCCGCGCCGCAGCTCAGGTCCCACTCCTGGATGACGACGTTCTCGCGGCGCATCTCCAAAAGCGAGCGCACCGGCTCGCGCGCCTGCCCCGGCACCGCCAGCAGCGTCGCCGCCAGGATGACGACGGCCGCCGGGGCGACCGATGCCGGGCCAAGCGCCCCCCAACCCCGCGCCCGCCGGCCCCGCGCTCGCCGTGGATCCCTTGCCCTCGCCATCTCCCGCTCCCCATCCTCGGGCTGCCCGCGCCGCCGATCTTCCGGTAGCCGAGCGGCGCTTTCCCAGATGCCTCTTGGGCGTAGGGCGTCCGCCGAAGGGCGTAGAAGCCCCGAAGAACAACCGGGAAAACAGTCGGGGCCCCGGGTCGCCCCGGAGCCCCGCCGAAGGTCGTCTGCAACCGGCGAAGCGTGCGCTTTCGCCGCGGTCTTCGGGCTAGTAGGCGACGGACACCGAGGTCGACGCCGAGGCCGAGCCGATCCCGTACACCGCGATGGTGTCGGCGGAGGTTGCCGTGTAGCTGCGGGGGCCGAGGGCGAGGGCCGAGGCGCTCGCGGCGGCTTCGTTGTAGTAATAGTACCAGCCACCGGCGACGACGCCGTCCATCTGGGCGTTGCTCAGCGGCTCGGCCGCATTGGCGACGCTCACGCCGCCCAGGAGAGCAGCACCGGCCAGCAAGGACAGAAACTTCGTGGTCATAACGTCCTCCTACATGAGATCCAGTAATCGCAAGCTTGCTCGCCTTGCGGCCGACTGGCCAAAAATGAATAAAACTACGAGCAAGCGTCGAGAGCATCTGTCAGTTTCGGGCCGACCTCAACACCGCAAAGGGGGGTATGCCCTTTTGCTTAGCCTTCCGACGTGAAATATTCTACGTCTATACCCTGATGTGTCATGTTCCGGCTGCCTTGCAAAAGAAAAGGGGGCCGAAGCCCCCTCCAGGTTCTCCGCTTCAAACAGGTGCGGGTCTTGCGCGTACCCCTCCTCTTCTTGGTGCGTTCCGGAGCTAGTGGACGGCCATGTTTGCGGTCATTCCCGCAACCAGCACCGCCGCCAGGCCCATCCTCGTGGAAGAGCGCGTCTCGCTGGCCTGCGCGCCGCCGATGCCGTAGGTGATGGATACAGTGGCCTGGGCCGCACCGGACGGGTTGCCGGCGCCGGCACCCGCTCCGGCGGCGGCGGCCGTCGCGGTGACGTGCGGGACCTTCACCGCCAGCGTGTTGGTAACGGTGGACGCGGTCGATCGGGTGCCGGCGGCGATGGCGCCGGCCCCGGCGTTGGCCACGGCACCCGCCGTCACCGCATCCAGCGCAGAGGGCGACAACTCCACCGGTGCCGCGAAGGCGCCGGTGGAGGCGGCGACGACGACGAAGCCAGCCGCTCCGGAGGCCAGGGCCTTGATGAGTACTCTTTTCATGTGAACCCCCAAAAAACGGGAAATGTTGGCCGCGCCCGTTAACGGGCCGACAGGGACGTCGACCGGCTGAACGCGCCGGAAAAGCCGGGCGCCGAGTGCGCGGTGACGCTGACCGAGGACAGCCCGGGGCCGGCCGCGGATGCCGAAGCGGCGGCGGTGGTGTCGGGCGAGCGGGTGCCGACGGACCGGCTGACGCTCGCGCCGGTCACGCTCGCAGCCGCCGAGGCCGTCTCGCCGGCGCCGGCCGCGGTTGCGGGAGAGCCTGCGGGCAGGAGCGATCCGGCGGCAAGGGCGTTGCCTCCAAGCCCGCCCTCGGCGAGGCGGGTCGGGGTCCACAGCCAGGCGGAGAAGCGGGCGGTGGCGTTCTCGACGAAACCGGTCGCCTCGGCCGCCAGCGCCGAGCCGGCGGGCGCCCCGCCTGCGAGCCCTCCCGCCGTGAGAACCGTGCTCGCCGTCAGCGCGTCGAGCTCGGTGTTGGCCAGAACCGGTGGCGCACCGTCGTTGGCCGCAGCCGGGGCGGCAAGCCCAGCCGCCGCCAGCGCCAGTGCGAGACGCATGGAGCTGATCATCGTGGTGACCTCCTCTGTGGTCGGCTAAAGCTTCGTGCCGCCGGCGGCTCGCCGTATCGACGACGGCCGGCAAGTGTACCGGCGGCCGGCGGCCGGGCGGCAGATGGCCCTTGGGCGAGGCCGGCTACGCCCTTCGACCGCCTCGCACTTGCGCGCCAGCGCCGCGGCGTCGGGTCCGGCCCGAGTCGGCACCGCGCGCTGATCCAGCAGGATGGCGGGCCCGCTCTACCTCCTTTGGAGGCCGCACCTGCCCTGGATCGACACCCGACTTGCGGGCCGCCATTGCCGGAGGCGGCGGATTGCGCCAAGGTGGTTGCGGGTGCGTTCGATTCGCTGGCGTGCCATTAGCGCCGGCCATAGAGGAGCTCGAGCCATGCTCTGGCGCGGCGGTAGACGGAGCGACAACATCGAGGACCGCCGCGGCACGGGCGGCGGCGGCTTTCGGTTCCCCGGCGGGGGCGGGCGCATGCCCGGCGGCTTCCGCTTTCCAACCGGCGGCGGGCGGATGCCCGGCCGGAGAACGGGCGGCATCGGCGGTGTCGGCCTCGTCATCCTGCTCCTCCTCGCCCTGGTCTTCGGCTTCAACCCGCTGACGCTGCTGGAGGGTCCCGGCGGCGGCCAGACTCCGTCCGGCTATCTGCCGCAGGGCGGGCCCGGGGCGCCGAGGCCCTCGCAGGGCGAGAGCGAGATGCGCGAGTTCGTCTCCGTGGTGCTCGCGGATACCGAGGACACCTGGCACAAGCTCTTCCGGGAGAAGGGCCGCACCTACCAGGAGCCGACGCTGGTGCTGTTCTCGGGCATGGTCGCCTCGGCCTGCGGCCGTGCCGATGCGTCGGTGGGCCCCTTCTACTGCCCGGCCGACGGCAAGGTTTACCTCGACTTCAGCTTTTTCGACGACCTGCACCGCAGGTACGGCGCGCCCGGGGACTTCGCCCAGGCCTACGTCATCGCCCACGAGGTCGGCCACCACGTGCAGAACCTGCTCGGGATCAGCGAGAAGGCCGACCAGCTCCGCCGCCGGCTGAGCACCGCCGACGCCAACCGGCTGTCGGTGATGATGGAGCTGCAGGCGGACTGCTTCGCCGGCGTCTGGGCGCACCACGCCAACCAGCGGCGCAAGCTGCTCGAGCCCGGCGACATCGAGGAAGGCATCAACGCCGCCAGCGCCATTGGCGACGACCGCATGCAGCGCCGCTCCCAGGGCTACGTGGTCCCGGACGCCTTCACCCACGGCTCGTCGAAGCAGCGGGTCGATTGGTTCAAGCGCGGGCTGGCCGAGGGAAACATCGACGCCTGCGACACCTTCAACGACGCCTCGCTGTAAAGGCGCCGAGCCTTGCCGCTCTGGCACCGTTCTGGCGAAAGAAAGCGGGCCACGGCGGCGGTGCAGCAAAGACTTGGCGACAAGTCCGGCGAACTTGTGCCATGATTGCGATGATGCGAGTCGCTGGAGCAAGTGGTTGCATGCGGCACAACAGCAATTGATCATCCTCTGCCAGCGCGTGGACGTATGATGTCTGTGCCGATAAGAACGACGACGACGTCTATGGCGTGGGATGCGGGTCGATGACGACGAGGCGACGACGGGGGTCTTACCGACAGGCGATTCTATTGCCGCTCGCACTGGTGCTGGCCTGGGGCACACTGCCGCCGCGGGCCCCCGCCGAAGAGCCCGGCCCGCCCGCCCGGGTCGCCTCGCTGGAGCCGGACGCGCGAAATGCGGCGTCTGCCGGCGAGGAGGTCGTCGACGAAGAGATGGCCGAGCTGGCCTTCACGCCCCGGGCGCGCAAGAACGCGCCGGGCCGCCCCGCGACCCTGTTCAGGACCGGCGAGAGCCTGGAGGACCAGGTCCGCTGCCTGGCGCTGAACATCTATTTCGAGGCGCGCTCGGAGACCTACTACGGCCGCAAGGCGGTGGCCGCGGTCACCATCAACCGGCTGCGCAGCCCGCGCTTCCCCAAGACCATCTGCGAGGTGGTTCGCCAGGGTGGCGACGAGTCCCTGCACCGCTGCCAGTTCTCCTGGTGGTGCGACGGGCGCAGCGACAAGCCCCAGGAGGGGCCCGCCTGGCGAGCGGCGGTGAAGATGGCCGAGCAGGTCCTGCGCCACGGGGTGAAGGACCCGACCCGCGGCGCGCTCTGGTACCACGCCGACTACGTCAAGCCGGTGTGGCGGCGCGAGAAGGTGCGGGTCGCCCGCATCGGCCGGCACATCTTCTACGTTGATCGCCGCGACCGCCAGCGCCCCATCGTCGAGGCCCGGCGGTAAGGCAGCCGGAGGGCGAGGATGCCGTTCGGTCGGTACCGCTATCATGGCTTCCTCACACCTGGCTGAGATTGCAAGCGAAAAGCCTGCACGCTGAGGGAGTCCGAACGGGCGGCGGCAAAAGGGCCCCGTTCCTTCCCGGCCGACGAGGGCGGACGGACAACGAGCGGGCCCGAGGGCCCGTACGGAAACCCCTCCGCTTTGGCCGACGCCGACCCGTTGCACGAGATGGTCCGCTTTGCCGCCGAGCGGCTGATCGAGCTGGAGGTGGGCGGGCTCACCGGTGCCGGCTATGGTGAGAAGAACCCGGCGCGGCTGGTGCAGCGCAACGGCTATTGCGAGCGGGCATGGGAGACGCGGGCCGGGACGGTCGAGCTGGTTCGGAGCGCCGCTCCCAACTCTTAAGCTCAGAAAGAGCAGCTACTTCCCCTTCTTCCTCGAGTCTGGCTGCGTCGCCGGGAAGGCGCTCACAGTCAAGCCAAGGTTCTGACCTTCATGAGCTTCCCCAAGGACCACCGGCCGAAGGTCCACTCGGTCAATCCGCTGGAGCACCTGAACGGCGAGATCAAACGCCGCACCGAGGTCGTCGGCGGCGGCCGATGGTGACGCGTCGGGACCGCCCGCCGAACGAGTACTGGAGCACATACAACCGCACGCCCTTCGGCGTCACCTTCGCGCCGAAGCCGCGCAGCGTGTCGTGCCAGAGGAGGACGTCCGCCTCGATCGTGTCCCTGGGCGTGGGTGTAAGCAGCGTGGCTTCGTCTTTGGTCGCCGGCGTTGGCCGGGCTGGTCAGGTTGCCACGGCGGGTAGCATGACGATGGGATCATCGTTCAAGGGGGCGATGGTTTCCAGGGTCATGTAGCGGGCGCGCTGGACGGCCCATTCGTCGTTCTGCTCGAGCAGGAGGGCGCCGACGAGGCGGGTGATGGCCTCTTCGTTGGGAAAGATGCCGACGACCTCGGTGCGGCGTTTGATCTCGCCGTTCAGGCGCTCCAGCGGATTGACGGAGTGGATCTTCGGCCGGTGGTCCTTGGGGAAGCTCATGAAGGTCAGGACCTCGGTTTCCGCGGCGTCGAGGAAGGCGGCGAGCTTGGGGAGCTGCGGGCGCAGCTGATCAGCGACCCGGCGCCACTGCAGCCTGGCGGCGTCGGCGTCGTCCTGGGCGAAGGCGGTGGCGATGAAGGCGGAGACGACGCGCCGGCCACTCTTGCCGGCATGGGCCAGGGCGTTGCGCATGAAGTGGACGCGGCAACGTTGCCACGAGGCGTTCAGCACCTTGGCGACGGCGGCCTTGATCCCCTCGTGGCCGTCGGAGATCACCAGCTTGACGCCGCGCAGGCCCCGGCGGGTGAGCTGGCGCAAGAAGGCGGTCCAGAAGGTCTCGGCCTCCGAGCCGCCGATGTCCAGTCCCAGGACCTCGCGGCGGCCGTCGGCGTTGACGCCGACGGCGATGATCGCGGCGACCGAGACGATCCGGCCGGCCTGGCGCACCTTCAGGTAGGTCGCGTCGATCCACAGGTACGGCCAGTCGCCCTCCAGCGGCCGGTCGAGGAAAACCTTCACCTTGCCGTCGATCTCCTCGCACAGGCGCGAGACCTGGCTTCCACGGGCCAGGCTTCGCCTGCCCGAGGACAAGCTTGGAAATCCCGCTCATGCCCATGGCCTTGACCAGGTCGTCGATCGAGCGGGTCGGTGAAAAGCGATGCTTTTCACCCCTGGACGTAGGCCTCCTGGATCACCGCCGTCAGCGCTGTAAATCGGCGTGGAATAGTTGACCGGCTTGGGGGCGGATCGGCGTCCAAAAGTTGACCACCCCTGCTGATGCCATCGTGCTGCCTTCGGTTGCAACGGAGGTGGCAGAGCCGGGGATGATGACGG
>Ga0209573_1001701_pt1 | contig 31916 bp, 29 predicted proteins | sample TNRBio252014_DNA_FD_185870 | JGI IMG/M metagenome (GOLD analysis project Ga0209573, IMG submission 185870) | Wastewater treatment Type I Accumulibacter community from EBPR Bioreactor in Madison, WI, USA - TNR Reactor_6/25/2014_ DNA (SPAdes)... | ecosystem: Engineered > Bioreactor > EBPR >...
ATAATTCGTCAGATGTTGGCTTGTATAATTTTGGTGTGCGCGGTACATTTTTTTTGCACACAGGTTTATTTTTTATTTTTGTTATTAATAGAAAGGAAGTTTTGGATGAGTAAAGATTATAATCGTTAATATTTAAATTAAAGTTAGATGGAGCATTAATTGACTGAAAACGAATGTTTTTGAATGCATGGACAGCCTCTTTTGCTCCTTTTATATCTAAAATTCCCGCTAAGAGCGAAAGGGCTCGCAGAGGACGCTAAGGATGGCGTCCTGCTTTGCGGACTTGGCGAGACCTTGGCGCTCTTAGCGGGAAACAATCGCTTGCAAGGACGCCAGGGAAGTCTTTACATGCTCCGATTTTCAGGAATTTCCTTATTTTGGCGACCATTCTTAAACAAGTCGTCAAGCCAACCGGAATGAAAGGGAAAAAATTAGCATTACACTGGAAGATCATCATTGCCCTGATACTGGGTATCGGGTACTCATTTTTGTCCACTGCATTGGGATGGACTGAATTTACCAAAGACTGGATCAATCCATTTGGGGAGATTTTTATTCGTTTGCTCAAGTTTATTGCAGTTCCGCTGGTCTTATTCTCCATCATTTCGGGGGTGGCCAGTTTGCCGGACTTAACCAAGCTCGGGCGGGTAGGCGCCAAAACACTGGGTTTGTACCTTGTTACCACCCTGAGTGCTGTTGGCATTGGCATTATATTGGTCAATGTTTTCCAGCCTGGCAGTTATATTGCACAGGAACAACGGGTTAAAAACCGGATCAAATACGAGCTTTGGGCACAAAGTCCTGATGGCACAAAAGTAACAGATGGAAAAAGCTACCTGACTGACCCTCAATACGCTGACTTAGTAAGTGCCGCAACAGCAGATATGGAAAAAGAGCAGGGCAATGCAAGCCTCGAACAGCGTATGCAGGCTGCCCAGGAATTCAAAACGGCGAGTCCGTTGCAATTTTTGGTTGAGTTTGTACCGGACAACATCTTCGTAGCTTTGTCGGACACCAAAAAAATGTTGCAGGTCATCTTTTTTGCGCTTTTTTTCGGCATTGTATTGGTCACCTTACCCGCTGCTACTGCGAAGCCTGTGATAGACCTTGTGAATGGCGCCAGCGAAGTTTTTATAAAAATGGTGGATTGGGTCATGAAAGCGGCCCCGTTTTTCGTTTTTGCCCTGATGGCCGGCATCATTGCCCAGATGGCCAGTACGACGGCCGAAGTCATTGAAATATTTAAAGGCTTGCTCAGTTATTCGCTGACGGTTTTATCCGGCCTGGCCTTGATGCTATTTGTCGTTTATCCCACGATGATCGTAACTTTAGTGCGCAAAATATCGTATAGCAGTTTTTTCCGGCGCATTAGTCCGGCGCAGTTTCTGGCGTTTTCGACCAGTTCCAGCGCAGCTACCTTGCCGGTAACCATGGAATGCACCCGCGACAACCTTGGGGTTTCTCAAAGCGTCACCAATTTTGTGTTGCCCATTGGCGCCACGGTGAACATGGACGGCACCAGTTTGTACCAGGCGGTAGCAACCATATTTCTGGCGCAAATCCATTTGGTTGACCTGAGTTTTGCCCAGCAAATGACCATTCTGCTCACAGCGGCATTGGCCTCTATTGGCACAGCGGCCATCCCGAGTGCAGGATTGGTGATGTTGATTGTGGTGCTCCAGGCCGTAGGACTAAACCCGGCGTGGATTGCCATCATCATTCCGGTAGACCGGATTTTGGATATGTGCAGAACGGTGGTTAATGTCACGAGCGATATTACCGTATCGGCCGTTGTAGCCAGCACGGAAGGCGAACTGAATGTACCGGCAGAACCAGAAAATTAAAATTTTCACCAGAATATGTCAGCTCAATCATTAGGTATCGGATCCAGAGTGCGCCACCCGGCTTATGGAGATGGCGCAGTCATTCGCCTCCATCGGGCAGCTTATGAAGTTTGTTTCATGCTGTACGGCATCAAACAGGTCGGCAAAGAGTACGACAAATGGGAAATCATTGAGGCCATTGCGCCGGATGAAGCGGTTTCTTTTTCCGAAGCGGAAAAATCCCTGATCAAAGTTTTGCGGGCTTTTTCCGACATCAGCGAAGAAGTGCCGTTGAACGATAAGTGGAAAAACGGCAAAATGATTCTGCGACCGGACGACCCCGCGTTAAAAGAAAAAGAAGTACCTATTGAAACTTTTTTCCATAAAATCGTTATGGTAAGAGACCGCGTCCGGGTGATGGAACAACGCATCAATGCCAACAACGCCTTGAGCGATGAAGAAAAAATCAATCTTCAGCAATACATCACGCGCATATACGGCAGCCTGACAACGTTTAATATTCTTTTCAAATACAAAGAACAACAGTTTGTAGGCGAAAAGTCGGATTAAAAACAATATGAAATCCATTACACCGATTCTTGCACTTCTTATTCTCGTTTTTAATAGTTGTTTAGTGGCCGATCACCCGTTTCCGGGGATTGCCCCCGGCATCTGGCGCGCAGTGCTCAAGCTGGATCCGGAATTCATTACGCCCAACCCGCGTGGCGAACCCTTGCCGGAAAAGCTCAATTTGAAATTTGAGGAAGTCACCCAGGGCGAACTTCCTTTTACGTTCGAAGTCAAATACAACCCCGACCAGACCTTTTATTTAGAAATCATCAACGGCGATGAGCGGATCAAAGTGGACGACATCCGTATGGGGCGTGAAATGCGCTCTGCCCGCGACACCATTCTTTTTCGCTTTCCGGAATACGACTCTTACATCCGCGTGTATAGCGAAGGCAATGTCATGCAGGGCGAATGGGTCGTTGCTTCCAAAAAAGACTACCGAATTCCTTTCTTAGCCAAACACGGCCAGGGACACCGCTTCACAACGCTCCAAAAGCCCCCGGCAGCCGACCTCACCGGCAAGTGGGAAGTGACGATGGAAACGGAAACGGATCATCCCTTCAAAGCCATTGGCGAGTTTGTACAACAAGGCAACTACCTGAAAGGGACTTTCCTTACAGAAACCGGCGACCACCGCTTCCTGGAAGGGACGGTGCAGGCCAACAAAGCCTATCTCTCGTGCTTTGACGGCTCCCATGCGTTTCTTTACGAAGCAAAAATTCTGGAAGATGGCACGTTGATTGGCTCCTTCCGGTCGGGCACACACTACAAAACGCTTTGGGAAGCAAAACGAAATCCGAATGCTCAATTGAGCAACCCGGATCAATTGACCTTCCTCAAACCAGGTTATGAAAAATTCAGCTTTGCGTTCAAAAATACGGAAGGGAAAACCATTTCTTTAGACGATCCTGCCTATCGGAATAAAGTCAAAATCATCCAGCTCATGGGGACCTGGTGCCCTAATTGTATGGACGAAACGCAATTTTTACTCAACTATCTGAAAGAAAATCCAAACCCGGATCTGGTCGTCATCGGCCTCGCTTTTGAGCGCTATGAAGACCCGGCAAAAGCGATGAACGCAATCCGTACCTACAAAAAACGATTGAATATTCCTTATGAAGTATTGCACGCAGGATCCTCTGACAAAGCCAAAGCGGAGCAGGCGCTTCCGATGCTGAGTGCGGTGCTCTCCTACCCTACCACGATTTTTATTGACCGAAACGATCAGGTACGTCGCATCCATACCGGTTTTTCCGGGCCAGCCACCAGTGAATATAAAGCGTTTAAGACCGATTTTCAATCTTTTGTATCCAACTTACTCGACCAATCGAATTCAAACAAACAATAAAACATGAGTACCAAAAGCATTGCCTTAGCCTATAACATTGACAACATCGCGCTTGCTGAAACCATCGAGCAAGATTTGCGTGGCTATACAGGCCCCTTTGAGCATTTCTATGGCACTAAAGAAAAATCCTTAGCCGAACAACTCCAGTTTTTCAATGGCCCCATCCTGCTATTAGTCACCGATAATTTCCTCAAGTCGCCCCAATGCATGGCGCAAGGCCTGCAATTTTTACAAAACAAGCGCAGCCAACTGCTCCCCGTGGTTGCCGATGGCAGAAGCCGGGACGAACAAAGCGGCGAAATCACCGGCGTTTCTACCCGGTTCGACCGCGTGAGCGACATTATTCAATACATCAATTACTGGCAGGATCAATACTTGGACTTGCGCCGCCAAAAGCGCCACCTGCACGACCTTGACGAAGTGGCTTTCAACGCGCACCTGAGTTCAATGCGCGATATTTCCAGCGATGTTGGAGAATACCTGCGTTCACTCAGAGGGATTGAACACCTGGAATACCCGGCATTTGCGGCCAATGATTACGAAGCATTTTTCAATTTCATGCAGGATCGCACCGGCTGGGAGCGATTCCACCGCGAACGGGCTGTAGCTGCGCCCGTGCAGGAAACAATGCTCCACGAACCCGAAGTGCCAGTTGCACCCGTAGTTGCAGAAACAGATACCGACCATTTGGAGGTTGACCTGGGCAGCATTCCGGGTATTAACCAACTCGACCTTTCGGTACAAGATGAACCAACCCACACAGAAGAGGCGACGGAACCTGAATTGCCTTCAGAACCCGAAATGGTTGTTACCAGGGACGTGGAACCCGAAGTAGTAGAAATGCAGGCGATCGAAGCAGTTGCACCCGAAGAAACGATCGAAATCATACCTGAAGAGGCCGAAACGCCGGCGGAAGCAGTCCTTTCAGATGAAGCGCTCATCCAGATTTTTCAGGATGCATGGCACTTAGCTGAGGAAGGACAGGCTGGCGAAGGCATTACCATCCTGGCCGAAGCGGTGGATATGCATCCCTCACAGGCGATGTTGCGGTATCACTATGCGCTGATGTTGTCGCAAAAAGGCGATAACCGGGAAGGCGCCAAAGAACAGTTGGATATTCTCCTTCAGGCAGATCCTGAAAATGAAGACGCCAACTTCCTTGCCGCTGAAATCGCAGAGGAGGAAGGGGATTTCACTGCAGCAAGAACGTATTACGAAAAGGTTGCAGCAGCCAATGCCGATTATCCACAGGTTTTCTACCGTTTGGGCAACCTATTGCTCCAGCACTTTACAGCCGAACCAGCCGAAGCGGCGCGCGCCTTTAAAAAAGCGTTCAAAAAGGATGCAGACAATGCCGATGCGGCGTACCAGTACGCTTTGCTGCAAGCCGAAGTCTTGAACGAACCAGACAAAGCAGCCCGATATTTCTATAAAACGCTGGCGCTCCAGGCCGATCACCCTTTTGCGTGGTACGATCTGGCGCTTTTATATTATGCGCAAGACAAGAAAAAAGAAGCGCACGAAGCCTACCTTAAAGCGGCACAAAACAACCCGGAACTGAAAACAGCGCAAAACGACCAGGCTTTCTTTTATCAGAAACCGGAAGAAGTGGAACGCCACGGTTCTTTCGAAAAGGATGCCCTGGAAGCATTGAAAGCCAATATTGCCCGGCTTGAGGCTTTATTGGAAGAAAGAGAACAGCAGGAACAGGAAGCCCAGGAAGTTGTTGAAGAAAGGGCCCTTGAAGAAATTCCGCCTGCTCTTCCCGTCAAAGTAGATAAAACCGTCTTGATTTCTGGCGCCACTTCGGGCATTGGAAAAGCAACTGCGCAGGTTTTTGCACAACATGGCTACCGGCTGATCCTCACCGGCCGGCGCATCGAGCGGCTGCGGGAAGTCCAGTCAGCCTTGCAAACTGAATATGCAGCCGAAGTTGAAATCCTTGCCTTCGATGTGCGGGACGCGGAAGCAACCAAAGCAGCCATAGACAGCCTTCAGGGCGTTTGGAAAGATATTGACCTCTTAATCAACAATGCCGGAAAAGCCAAAGGGCTTAGCAGCATTCACGAAGGGGAGTTGGCGCATTGGGAAGAAATGATTGATACCAACATCAAAGGGTTGCTCTACCTGACCCGCGTGGTGTCGCCGCTCATGGTGGCCCGGGGAAGCGGCCACATCATCAATGTCGGGTCCAATGCCGGCAATGAAATGTACCCTAATGGCAATGTCTATTCGGCTACAAAAGCTGCTGTATATGCCCTCACCAAAAGTATGCGCTACGACCTTTACACCCATAATATCCGGGTGAGCCAGGTCAGTCCGGGGCATGTAGACGAAACCGAGTTTGCTTTAGTGCGCTTTGACGGCGATGAAAATCAGGCTAAAATTTACGAAGATTTTAAACCCCTGAGTGCAGGCGATGTGGCCGAGGCTATATTTTTCATGGCTTCCCGCCCCGAATATGTAAACATCCAGGACATGGTGATGATGGGTACTCAACAGGCAAGTTCTACCATGATTCATCGTTCGGGCAGACAGATATGGGATTAACGTGAGCACGATTCGGATTTTAGAAAACCAGTCCTTGCGGGCATACAATACATTCGGTGTCGAAGCCAAAGCGCAGTGGTTTGCTGCTTTTGACCGTGTAGCCGCTTTGCGGGAAATCTTATCTGAACGCCTCCCAATGGCTTTTATCCTGGGCGGCGGCAGCAATCTTTTGCTCACCCGGGATGTTTCCGGGTTGGTTGCAAAAAATGAAATTTCAGGTATTCAGGTCGAATCAGAAACAGCCGATTCTGTAATCGTCTCGGCAGGCGGCGGCGTGGTTTGGCATCCTTTCGTGCAATGGTGTGTGGCACAGGGATACGGCGGCATTGAAAACCTCTCTTTGATTCCGGGCACCGTTGGCGCAGCGCCCATTCAGAACATCGGCGCTTATGGTGTGGAAATCAAGGATACTTTTGAATACTTGGAAGCGCTGGAACTTGTCACTGGCCTCATCAGAATTTTTAAAGTTTCAGACTGCCGTTTTGGCTACCGCGACAGCGTATTCAAGCATCAGCTCAAAGGCCAATACTGCATTCTTAAAGTCGCCTTCCGCCTCAGCAAAACCCGGCACCTGCTCCACACCACCTACGGCGCTATTCAGGACACACTGGCAACAATGGGTGTGACGAACCCAAACATTGCCACCATCAGCGACGCAGTCATCCGCATCCGTACATCCAAACTGCCCGATCCGGCGCAATTGGGCAACGCCGGCAGCTTTTTTAAAAATCCGGAAGTGGAGGTGGCGCAATTTTCCACGTTGCAACAAAATTTCCCGCACATCCCACATTTTCCCACTGAAGCAGGCCGTCAAAAAATTCCTGCCGGCTGGCTGATTGAACAATGCGGCTGGAAAGGCAAACGCTCCGGCGATGCAGGGTGTTATGAAAAGCAGGCGCTGGTATTGGTCAATTATGGCCAGGCAAGTGGCCTGGAGATTTTAGGGTTGGCCAATGCCATCATTGCTTCCGTGGAAACGAAATTTGGAATTACATTGACACCGGAAGTGAATTTAATTTGAAGATTCGACGATTTGAAAATTTGAAGATTGTGGCTTCAGGAAGATCAATTATTTTGGTTCCCAAACGGCATTTTCAAATCATCAAATTTTCAAATCAAATAGCTATGTTTCAAAAAACAATCCTCCTCTCCCTGATCCTCGTCTTTTCCCACGGACTTCTTGCGCAAAATGCCTCCGATGCAAAAGCGCTTGAAATTGCCGGTCAGGTTATGAAAGCGATGGGCGGCCAAAAAAACTGGGACAAAACCCGTTTTGTAGCCTGGACGTTCTTTGACCGGCGGCGGTTGTGGTGGGACAAGCACGAGGGCTTAGTGCGCATTGAGTCGTTTGCAGACAGCACCACTTACCTGGTGGATGTGGTAAAAGAAACTGGAACGGTGAAGCGCAAGGGCGTGGTCATGGAACACCCCGATTCTATCGCCAAATATGTGAAACGCGGTAAAAGTATATGGATCAATGACTCCTATTGGTTGGTCATGCCTTTTAAACTGACTGATCCGGGCGTTACCCTGCGGCATCTGGGTGCTGAAAAATTAGCGGATGGCAAAATGGCGGACATCCTGCAATTGACGTTTGAAAATGTAGGCGACACCCCGGAAAACCGATACAAGGTTTACGTGGATCAACGCTCCCATTTAGTGGTGCAGTGGGATTATTTTGCAAAAGCAAGCGATGCAGAACCGCGTATTTCCAATACGTGGGAAAACTACAAACGCTATGGCAAAATTTTGCTATCCGGCGACCGGGGAAAGCGCGGAAAATTGGCAGATATCGCCGTTTGGAAAAAGATGCCGAAGGAGGTGTTTACGTCTTTTGAGAAAGTCCCTGAAAATAAGTAAAGGGTAGAAAGTAAAGGGTAGAAAGTAAAGGGTAGAAAGTAGAGGGTAGAAAGTAGAGGGTAGAAAGTAGAGGGAGGTAAATAATTTCAAGGTTTATAGCTCAGGTGCAGCGCACCAAAACATTTGTAGAATTCCAAAATAAACCGGTTTTCAGGTGCAGCGCACCAAAACATTTGTAGAATTCCAAAGTAAACCGGTTTTCAGGTGCAGCGCACCGCAACCCTAATTTAGGAGAGCCGTATTTGTTTCAGATTAATACCCACATAGAAATTAAGCGTTGTGGAAAAAGACAGGAGCCATCCCGAAAATCCGGAATGACTCCTGTTTAAAATATATGAATCTGATCTAGTTTTTCACACGTTTGCTTTCATCTTCCAAGCCCGTAGCCCGGCGGCGTGCGCCTTTCACGTTTTGGTTTCCGAAGCGGTAGTTAAAGTTTACCTTGATCTGGCGCGATTCCCAATTTCCGCCCCCTCTGATGATCAAGCCCGGGATCGCATCGCTGTAGCTGCGCCAGGGCGCTGTCAGCAGGATGTCGGTTACGCTCAATTTCAAAGTACCCTGACCTTTCAGTACTCCTTTTTGAATACCCATGTCTAAGGAGCCTTGCGGTTCGCTCAACCAGCTTCCACCCCAGATGGACGCCGAGTTGAACCAGCCGGAGATTTCATAAGTAAAACCTTTTGGCAATGAAAAAGTCTGCTCGGCATAGAAATTCCAGGCAATCGGCGTTTCTGCTTCAAACTGGTATTCCGGGAAATTAGCCTTGTAAATCGCTTTGTACATCGTAACGTTCACGTAGCCATTCCACCATTTTTTGATTGGGGTCGGGCTGGCTAAGCTGATGGCGTAGTTGTCCTGCGACGCTAAGTTGCGGTAGTTGATAAAGCTTCTGTTGGGTTGGCTTGCATCAAATTCCACGATGTCTGTGATCAAATCCGTAGTGCGGGAGTAATTCACGCTCACCGTGGCCATTTGCATGGCGGTGTATTTGAATTCGTAGCTATCGGCATACTGTGGTTTCAGGAAAGGGCTGCCTTTGCGGAACGTCAACTCGTCTAAGCGCCACTCAAACGGGTTCAAATCCTGGTAGCTTGGGCGGTCAATCCGGCGGCTGTACGTCAGGTTGAACGAGTGCATCGGATTCAGTTGATAAGTCAGGGCTGCGCTGGGGAACCAGTCAATGTAATCGCGTTCCACATAATCTTCCGGTTTTGCGGGGATGGTAGGGTCGCGTTCGAGATCGCCAATAGAATGGGTGTTTTCCATGCGAACGCCCGCCTGCAACGACCACTTTTCATTAAGCGGGGTAAAAAAGTTGACATACCCTGCATTCACCCGCTCGGTATACGTAAAATGGTTGCTTTGTTCAACGTCGCGTACATTTTGGTTGTCAACTACATTGAAGAAGTCAAACGTATTGTCTGTTTTTACATTCGCGATCTTGAAGCCCACGCCCAGTGTGGTCGCTTTTTGCTTGCCCAATTTGCGCTCGTAATCGCCTTTTACCGTCCAGATATCAATGTCAGAAGGTGTATCTGTTGCGAAAGCGCGCATGGACAGCATTTCCGTTTCATCTCCATTTTTGTAGAAGTTAGGCTGGAAGCTTTCGTTTGTCGAACGGAAAAAACCGCGATCCGCATCGAACGTAAACTCATTCCCGAGCGTATCCGCAAACCGGTAGTTGAAGTTGAAGTTCGCATTGGTATTGTTTCCGGTAATCAAATTGGTAGCAATCAGGATGGAATCTATGGCAGACGGGTTTGCCGCCGGAGAAATCAAAGTCCGGCTATTGCTGTCCCAGGAACGATTCATGAAGTTGGTATTGAGGTTAGCCAACACACCAAAGGTATGCTTCGTGCCTACGGAAAGGTCGGCGCCGACTTTCGCATTAAACGGGCTGCCTTCGCTCACCTGCTTTTGGCGCTGATCGAACACTTTGTCGTTCTGAATGCGGTACAGGTTCATGCTGTTGTACCATTCATTGTACCCGCCGCTTGCATTACCGAAAAGGTTCAGGTTTTTATTGCGGTGGTTGAGGTTCAAAGAAGCATTGGCCTTGGGGCCTTCGCCATAAGCGCCGCTGAGGTTAACCGAGCCGTTGGTACCGAAGTTTTTGTTTTTCTTCAGGCGGATATTGACGATGCCTGCATTGCCTGACGCATCGAACTTGGCCGAAGGGTTGGTGATCACCTCAATGGCTTCGATATCGCTGGCGTTCATGCCTTTAAGCAGGTTGGCCAATTCTTGCGGACTCATATACGAGCGCTTGCCGTCGAGGTAAACTTCCACGCCATTTTTACCCCGAAGCTGGATATTTTCATTGTTGTCAATGACTACGCCGGGGGTTTTGCGCAGCAATTCCAGGCCATTCGAACCGGCTGCTGTAATGCTCGCTTCTACATTAAAAATCGTGCGGTCAGCTTTCACTTCGATCAGTGGCTTTTTAGCCGTGACGGTCACCGCGTTCAGCTCAGTCGGCTGGTTGCCCAATTTGACCGGATCGAGGGTCATGTCTCCCGAAGTATAGGCAAAAACAGGGCTGTAGTGTTTGTCGTATCCCACCAAACTGATGTGGAGGTAATATTCGCCTGCTTTTGGGTTTGGCAATTCGTAAGCGCCGTCTAATTCAGCAACTGCGCCTTTTGCGAGGGTGGAATCTGCTGCGTTCATCAGCATGACTGTGGCAAATTCTGCCGGTTTTCCGTCAGGCAACACCGCTTTGCCACTAATTTTTTGAGCCATCGAAACAGATAGCGACAATGCCAGCAGGGTTGCTGACAGTAGAAACTTTTTCATAATCACAGTCGGGTTTGAAAGATAATAAAATGTCATCTCAATGTCAAATACGGCCGCAAGTTGCATCGTATCCGGCGAATTCGGAACCACACTTAGACCGAAAGGTTCATTTAACCGATCAGCAGGACGAAGTTTCGACGAACGGCAGATACTAACATTTCTAAAAAAGAGGATGCAAAAAGTGGGGGAATACCACTATGCGGCGGGGAAAGATTGGTAAAGTAAGGGGGAGGATGAGAGGATTTGAAGATTTGAAGATTTGAAGATTTGAAGAATAGTTATTGGTTACCTGTTATTGGTTAATGGTGGAAATAACAAATGATACGTAATCTCTTCGTATCCCCCAGTAACTAGTAACCAGTAACCAATAACCAGTAACAAATAACCAGTAACCAACAACCCTTTAAACATCCTCGTACCTAAAAATCCGCATAGACTCCTGCGTTGCATGACGGGCGAGGTAATCTTCGAGCAAGGCAGCACGGGCGGCATCGCTCATACCGGGATGGCTTTCATAGTAGCCGTTCACCCGGCGCTGGCGATAAGCTTCATACAGGGTAACCGCACAAGCCACTGAAATATTCAGGCTTTGCGCCATGCCCATTTGGGGGATGACAAAATTGCCGCTGGAATAGGACAGCGCCGTTTCGGAAAGTCCGTGTTGTTCATTGCCAAAAAGCAGGGCGGCGGATTCGGCTAAGTTCAGGTCGTAGACGCTACAGGCATCAGCGGAGAGGTGGGTACTCCAAAGATTGCCGTAGCGTTGTTTCACCAATTCAAAACAAGTTTCTGCGTGGGTGAACAGGTGCACGTCTACCCATTTGCGGGAGCCGGCTGACGTGCGTTTCCCAACTGCGATGAAATGGCGCGCCAGGTCAGGGTCGGTATACAAAACGTAAATTTCTTTGATGCCTACAGAATCGCAGGTGCGCAACACCGCGCCGATGTTGTGCGGATCGTGTACGTTTTCAAGTACAACGGTGAGATCTGGCTGGCGGCGATCAGCGAGGTTTTTGATTTTTTCGTAGCGATCCGGATTGATTTTCATGGTACACATGGAAATCAGTTATTACTCCCCGTTTTTTTCTTTTCAGCCTCGGCCTGTAAGCGCCGAAGGTTATCCTCGGCGGCTTTCACCTGGGCTTGAAGATCGGTGAGTTTTTTATTTTCCGCTGCAATTTGAACGCGCACGGTTTCGGCCCGTTTCTGCTCTTCGAGAATTTTTGCATCGGCATCTTTACGCGCCTGTGCTACTTCATCCCCGAATTGCTTTCTGGCAACATCCACTTTTGCGCGTTCCTCCGTAATGAGGGCCGCCGTTTCTTCTTTCACTTTTGTAATTTGCTGGGTAGACTGCTGGCGCGCCTGATAAACCGCATCGGCAGCCTCTTTGCGGGCCGCTGTGATTTCGGTCTGCGACAATTTGCGGGCGTCTTCCGCTTCTTTGGCGTACTGCGTTTTCTGAGCAACGCTCGCCTCGCGCGCTACCTTCACTTCTTCTGCAGCTTTAGCCCGTGTATCGGCAATTTCTTTTTTCGCCAGGGCATCGGCATCAGCGACTTCTTTGGCAAATGCAGCCTTCCGACTTTCTGCTTCCGTTCGGGCGCGTGTAATTTCATCCGCAGCCGCTTTTTGAGTGGCTGCGACCTCGGCTGCTGATGTTTCCCGGGTTTTGGCAATAGCGGCGGCGGCGTCTTCCCGGGCTTTCAGCACCGCCATAGCCTGCACTTCTTTTTCTTTAGCCGCATTTTCGCGGGCTGTTTTTACTTCATTGGCCGCTTGCTGGTTTGTTGCCGCAATTTCAGCGGCGGCACGCTCTTTGGCAGCAGCCACTTCATTGGCGGCTGTCTGGCGTTCAGTGGCGGCTTTTTCCCGGGCTAAGCGCACACTTTCAGCTTCCTGCTGCTGGATTTGATTAACGATGTCTGCCGATTGTTTTTTGGCTTCCGATACCTGATTGGCAGCAGTTTGTTGAGCCAGCGCCAGTGCTTCTTTGGCTTTAGCGATTTCGCGGGCCGTATTTTCACGGGCTGCCGTAATCTCCTGAGCGGCGCGTTCCCGTGCGGCGACAACTTCGCCTGCGGTTGCATTTTTAATTTCGCTTTCTTTTGCTTTGGCATCCTGAACGGCCTTAGCGGCTTCTTCCTGGATTTGTTTGATGCGCTCCGTTGCTGTTTTTTGAGTAGTGGCTACTTCTGTAACATATTGATCTTTGGCTGTACTGGCATTTTTGTTGGCTTCGGCGACTTGTGCCGCAGCCATTTCGCCGGCTTTTTTCACTTCTTCCTGGGCACGGGTACGGGCAGCAGCCACTTCCTGGGCAGAAGCCTGTTGTACTTCTGTTTCTTTGGCCTTGGCAGCGGCAATCGCAGCGGCCAGCTCCGTTTGAATCCTTGTGATTTCCAGAGCAGCGTTCTCTTTTGCGGTCACGACTTCTTTGCCTATCGCCTGTTTTTCCTGTTCAGCGCGCTGGCGGGCTTCAGCGACTTTATCTGCCTCCTGTTTGTTGATTTCCTGAATAGTCAATGCCGCTTTTTCACGGGCTGCAGCTACTTCTGCCGCAGATTGCTGCCGGGTGGCATCCGTTTCCTGGGCTGCCCGTTGTTTTTCCCCAGCAACTTGCTGTTGCGTCAGGCTGACTTCTTCAGAAGCTCGCTTGCGGGTATTGGCCACTTCTGTGGCGGCAGCTTCTTTCTCACGAGCCAAATTTTCCCGAATTTGGGCGACTTCTGCCGCATTCGATTCCAGCAGGCGCGTTTTTTCTTCTGCAATTTTCCGGCGCGATTCAGCCAGGTCAACCGCGATTTTTTCTTTTTCCAAAGCGCCGTTTTCGCGAATGCGCGCAACTTCCTGAGCGGTTGTTTCCTGCGTTTGCAGGATTTGCTCCGCTGCCGTTTTTTTCACGCCCACCACTTCATCTACCGTTCTGTTCTGTTCTAATTTTGCCTGCTCGCGCGCCTGCTGAATGGCCGCAACCGACTCATCGCGGATGCGCTTGATTTCGTTGGTTGAATTTTCCCGGGCTGAAGCAACCTCGTCCGCGTATTCCAATTTCGCAAGGTCTAATTTTTCTTTGGCCGCTTTCAACTCCGCAGCCGCGCGTTCGCGGGAAGCGGCAATTTCCTGTGCCGAAGTCATCTGCGCTTTTTGCACTTCTTCCGCTGCTTTTTGACGGGCTTCCGCAACATTTTTATTGATGGCTTCCATCTCGCCGCCCGCTTTTGTTTTTGCTTCCGCCAAGGCATCAGCCATTGCTTTGCGCGCCTGGTCTATTTCCTCCTGCGATTTTTTTCGAGCTTCCAGCACCTCGTCGGCATAAGTTTTTTTCTGTTGTGCGGCCTGTTCGCGCGAAAGCGCTACTTCATCCTGAATTTGGCGTTTCACTTGTTCGGCCTTGGTGCGTTCATCCGCTATTTCTTTGCGCAATTTGGCTTTGGTGTCTGCTACTTCTTTGCGCAAAGCAACCAATTCTTCATCATTTAGCTGGCTGATATCGGTCACTTTTTGGGGCTGTGCAGTCTTTTGAGCCGGTTGGCTTTTGGGCAAAGACCCAGAAGTGGAACTAATCGGGCGATTCCCGGTGGCAGGCGCAATTTCACCGCCCGATGCTTCTACCTGTACAACTTTGTTCTTATCTAAGCGCTCGTTGAAACAAGTAACCGCTATTTTGAATTCCGTACGACGGTTGTCGTTCACGGCAAATTTTCGGATCTCATTACTGGTGTTGTTTTTGATGTAAATATTAGTAATGTCAGAAGACGCAAACCACTGGACGGCAGGAACGTCCAACTGAACGATGTTGTGGTGCATGGGCGTCCCTTTATCCGTACCCATTTCCCCCATTTCAATAAAGCGGTAGCTTCGGCGAACCATATTGCTATCCATGAAGATCAACTCATCATCCTGATTGAACTCGACGCCTCCTTTAGAAAACATGCGGGCCGTAATTCCTTTTTCGCTACTGACTAATTCCAATCCATAGCTGTAATTCCCCCGCAATACCAGGGTAATGGAAGCCGTGCGCAACATGTGCGTGCCCCCAATAATGCGGTCATCAGAGATGAATGTGCCACAATTTTGTGCAAAGGAAATTTGCTGTACGCCTATCCAGCACAAGGCAATAGCGAGAAAAGTCAGTCTGCATTTCATAAACCGATCTATTTTAAATGGAAAAGTAAGGTTTTTATAGCGCTTTTGAAAGAATTTACCTGAAAAAGTACGCCCCGACCTGCGGAAAAGCACTTTTTCTTCTGAAACCGGCGGAGTAGTTAATTAGGAATGACAAGACTCACTCCTTCAAGAGTGTGAGGATGAAACGATGTAAAAGCTAAAAACGTCTTTTACAGGAATAGAAAATACACAATTCCTTATGTGTTCGCTTCGGGTGTGGGAGGGGCAAGGTGAGCTGTGACGTAATTGACGATCCGGCGCACTGTCCTGCGCCGGATTTTGCGCTCCAGATCGCGGTCAATTCGGTGGAGGACGTACTGAAACTTCAAGTCCAAGCTATCCTTTTTGATTTTGACTGTTTTCAGTGCAAAGCTGTTTTTTTCGATGTGCTGGTGGTAATCGGCCAACGTTTCGATCAAATCCGCTTCGAATGCTTCGATGGTTTTCAGGTGCTGGATATTAACTTCAAATTCAATGTTCACCCTGCGAATCCCTTTTTTGGTATAGTTAATGATTTCGCTGGAAAACACCGTGCTGTTCGGGATAAAAATGACATCGTCATCGTCATTCAGCAGGGCAATTTTCGTAAAGTTGATGTCGGTAATTTTGCCTTTGTAGTCGCCAATTTTGAGGTAATCGCCGATGTGTACTTCCCTCGAAAAACTAATGATAATGCCACTGATAATTTCAGCAATAAAGTCTTTGGCGAGGATCGCAATAGCAGCCGCAACGATACTAAGCGAGGTAAAAAGGCGGGAATAATCAATGCCCCAAAAACCCAAAACCGTCATGATAACAGCCCCTGTGAATAAAATGTAATAAATGTTTTCCAGACCACGAAGGACATTGTCTGCAGACCCCCTGGGTATTTTTTTTTGCTTTCGGTAGAATGCCGACAGCAAGACAATGAGGAGGTTGGCCGCAAAAGCAAACACGAGAAAATCGAGCAACACAAAGGTGAAGTTGGCTAAAGGAACACTCAGCCGGTCTTTCCATTCGCTTCTCGTTAGTTGTGCTGTAATCAGAAGCCCGAGTACAAGCAATTTCAAGGTCAGGATCAGGTATTTCATGCTTGTGAGAGTTCGTAATTATCTACCACACAGGTGTTTTTTTCACCACAACTTGTCCCGCATAAAGCGGGAGCGTTCACATAGGGGTTTCACAATAGTCCACATAGCACGGGGAAGCCGCCTATGTGAACTATTGTGAAACAACTATGTGGTCTATGTGGTAAATAAATACAAAAGTTCTTAAGACTTTCAAAGAAACAACAATTTGCCGGCATCTTCAAAGAGAAGACCTTCAATCAACAAACTTTTCCATTTACCTTTGCTGTTTTAAGCCATACCATGCAATTTCAGCGCATCCAGCAGGCAATAGCCGATTATGAGACTTTTTTGAAGAGCGGTCCTCCTTCTGAAGAACGCCTCTACTATTGGGAATCACAACGCATTTTCCAGGAGACCTGGGATCCGGAAGCCACCGATTTTGGAAAAATGTTTGATCAAAGCCTGCAAAACTCTAAAACACGACGGCTTTGGAACCGCGAAAACTATGAACCCAAACGCCTGATGCTGCTGTTCATTGCTTCGCAACCCGAATTCGCGCGACAGCTCTTCGGCGATTTATTCAATGAATCTAAAGAGGTTTCGGGCCGGATGGATCGTTTGCTCTATTATTGTGATGAATTCCTGCAAGACCACCGGCGGATGCACCCCAGAAGCCCCGAAAACAGCCACTACCACAGCGACGATTACCAAATCATTTCCCTTTACCTCGCTTTTCGCTACCCGGATCGCTATGCCCCTTACCGATACGCTATTTTTCGGGCTTTGATGATCCGGCTCGGCAGTCCGGATATCCCTGAAACCAACGACCCTGAACGCTATTTCAAGGTCATGCGCACCTTGCAGGGCCTGTTGAACAAGCAAGAGCACATTCGGCAGCTTCATTCGAACAGGATCGCGGACAGTACATTTTTCCAAGGGGAAAGCTTGTTGCTGGCTTTTGATTTTGCTTGTTTTTGTACGGGCTTGACGTAGAAGTTTTACCTTTGAAGGACAGATAAACCGGATTTTCCCATGACGCGAATTTTTACAGCAACAATCTTCCTTTTTTTGGCATTTCAGGGCGCCGGCCAGGGCATTTTCCCGGCGCTAAACGGCGCCGAATTATTAAATGCGCTGGCTTTGAATTACAAACCCGCAACGGTGCTTCCTTTCAACGACGCACGGGATACCTTATTTTCCCGAATTTATGCCCGCAACGACAGCCTCAAGTGCGTGTACACCGGCATGACCATTTACCTCAACCCGGCTCTGGATCCAACTGTTGCCGCTTTTGGCGACGGCGGCACCAACGGCATTAATACCGAACACACCTACCCGCAGTCTAAAGGCGCAGAATTTGGAAATCCCCGTGCAGATATGCACCACCTCTACCCTACCCGAGTGGAGCCTAATGGCACCAGAGGGGACGTTCCTTTTTCAGAAATTGCTGATAATCAAACAGAAGAATGGTTTTATCTCAACCAGAAACAGAGCAATATTCCCACCAGCAATATTGAGCGTTACAGCGAATACAAAAACTATGTTTTTGAACCCCGAGAAGACCACAAGGGCAATGTCGCGCGGGCTATGTTTTATTTTTACACCATGTACAAAGCGGAAGCCGATCTGGCGGATAACAGCTACTTCGAATCGCAGCGCCTGACGTTGTGCAACTGGCACCTGCTCGATCCGGCCGATTTGACCGAAGCACAACGGACCTGGGCTATTGCAGGGTATCAGGATGGAAAACCGAATCCTTTCGTGCTTGATTGCACGCTGGCGCGGCGCGCTTATTGCCCCGGACTTCCGGTTGAATGCCTGTCCCCGACCGCAAGCAGAGATTTGGAAAAAATCGAGTGGTTTACGCTGGAAAACAATGCGCCCAATCCGTTTCAAGAGGCGACCAATATCCGGTTTCACACTTCGCGCGAATGTCATGTGCAAATTGAAGTGTCTGATATGACGGGCAGACACGTCGCCACGCTTGTCAGCGAACGGCATTCTCCGGGGTATTACGTGGTTCCTTTTATTAACCAAGCCGGGGTTGCCCAAATGCTGCTCTACAGGATTACGGTTACTGAAAGTGGAAAAAGCTGGACAGGAATCAGGAGAATGATGGCACAATAGCTAATAACTATTGTCTGTCCATTATTCAGGTGTCTGAGCTTTAGAGTTCGAGAGCAAGGCACGCGAAGACCCCAAATGCGGGAGTTTACTCGCGTAAATGACCGTTTTTGGGGTCGAGTGTAACGCAGCTATCGGACTATAAAGACTGACACTACCTCACCATTTTTGACCTGGGTATGCGCGCTGCATAAACTGCATCTCAGCAAGAATAAAGCCCAGATATTCTGTGTGGGTACCGGTTTTTCCACCCTGCTGCATCCAATCGCCCACAGGTTGTTGCAGGGTAGCTTCGTGAAGAATGGCGTTCACTTTTTCGGTGTAAGCCTGCCGAACGAGTGCCAGATCGGCGCCGATCCCTGCGGCTGCTACCAGTTGATCCACCTCATCTGCGATCGTTGATTCGCCGGAAAACACCCAAAGTTCATCAACAGCGGTCTGCATTTTCTGGTGGCTGACCTCGGTGCCGTCGCCCAACCGGATCATCCATTCGGAGCTGTAGCGCAAGTGGTAGGCGACTTCTTTGAGTGATTTTTGGGCAATGGCCGCTAAGTGTTCGTCTTTACTTGCTGTCAACTGTTGAAGCAACGGGTAGTGAAAGGCGTCAAATAAAAACTGGCGGGTAATGGTAAAAGCCCAATCCTGGTTGGGTTGTTCCACCAAAAGAATATTTCGAAAATCCCAGGCATCGCGCAGGAACGCTAAATCATCTTCGCTGCGCCCCTTGCCCTCCAAATTGCCGGCGTGTTCCAGCAAGCTGCGCGCCTGACCAATCAGATCGAGTGCTATATTGGTGATGGCAATGTCCTGTTCGAGCACGGGCCCATGCCCACACCATTCTCCGAGGCGTTGACCCAGAATCAGGACATTGTCACCTAACCGCAGCAGGTATTCGAAATGTGCTTGTTGCAGCGTCATACTTACTTATCGTCGCCGAAAAAGGCGAGAATTTTATCGGCCAGTTCCAACCCAATATTTGCCTGAGCTTCCAGTGTTGCGGCGCCGATATGCGGCGATACGGAGATTTTCGGATGGTTGATCAACTCAGCCCGCGGCGTAGGTTCTCCAACAAAAACATCGAGGCCCGCCCCTGCCAGCTTACCGCTGTCGAGCGCATCAAGCAGGGCATCCTCATCCACTGTGCCACCTCTGGAGGTATTGATGATAAAAGCGCCCGTTTTCATCATGGCAATTTCTTCCTTTCCAATCAGGGATTTCCCGCCGCCAAAAGGCACGTGGAGCGTCAGAAAATCGCTTTGCTGCAAAACCGTTTTCCAGTCGGAGGTTTGCAGGCTCACGGAAAGCCGGACGTCTTTGCTATTGTATAAGTTGATGTCAATATCAGCCTCGTTGATTACCAGGTCCACGGGCAGTACATTCATGCTCATCCCCAAGCCGATGCGGGCAACTTCTTGTCCGATACGTCCAAAACCAACAATACCTAAGGTTTTTCCACGCACCTGGATGCCTTCCGAGCTTTGATTTTTCAGCTTTTTAAAATCAGTAGCGCCCCTCAGCGGCATTTCCCGGTTGGACACCTGCAACATACGCGCCAGCGAAAAAATGTGCGCGAACACCAATTCTGCTACGGCCTGTGAAGAGGCAGCCGGTGTGTTCATCACTGCTATGCCTTTGCTTTCCGCGTATTCCACGTCAATATTGTCCATGCCGACACCACCTCTGGCGATGATTTTCAGGTTTGGGCAAAGGTCAATCAGGTCTTTGCGAACCTGAGTAGCACTCCGAACGATGATGACATCGTATTGCGGCAAAACACGGGCAAGTTCTTCCTGGGGCACCCGTTCGCTAATCACTTCATAACCAGCCTCTTCCAGGAGGGTTTGGCCATCCTGATCAATGCCGTCGTTGGCAAGTATCTTTATCATTGTTGCAGCTATGTTTTATGAATCCAAAATGAAAGTGCAAAGAAAAAGATTTTTAGGCAGGAAAGATGCGCTCGCCTGCCTAAATACGTATTAGCATTTCATTTTTTCGAAATCTGCGGCTGTCCTATTCCGAATATTTTTCCACAAAAGTTGGAAAGGTAGCGCCGGTGTAGTGGGAAAACTTCTTGTCGCTGGTTTTTGTAAACTTGTAGCGGTTGATGAAGCTGGAAAGGAATGCGCTCAGTTCAGCGGTATTGATGTTTCGGGAATCAGAGCGCAGCAGGTAGCCGATATGTTCTATTTTGCCTTCAGGTGCAAAGAAAACGTGCAGCCGGAGCTTTAGGCCTTTCAAATCGAACTTGATTTTTTGCGCATATTGTTCCATTTCTTTCACCATCTCGAGCCATTTTCCAAAAGCAGCTTCCATGTCGTTGTCGCAGACTTCAAGCAAGGATTGGGCATAATCCTGCGTAAGTTGTTCGTATTCTTTTTCATTATCCCCCATCAGAAAAACTTTGGGCATGGCTTCCTGAGCCATGGCCTGTGCTCCAAACAGGACGACCATCGCGAATGCTGAAATAAATGTTCTCATAATTAAAAAATTTACTTATAAAGATGACTAATATAAAAGCAGCGCAAACTTACACAAAAAAGACTACCCGCATCGCCTGTATTAGGCAATGGTTGTAAAAAACGGTTGAATGGTGTCGAAAAGCCCTTTTCCTGTCAGCAGGCGCGGCATAGTAACGCAACGCAGTCCTGCAAATTGTAGTTTTTTGTGTACATTCGCTAAACTTAGCTTACATTTACAACACTCAACGCCGTTTTACAGCTTTATATCGAAGAATCTGTTACGGTTATCCATTAGTGCAGTCTAAAGCCGTGTATTGTCCATTAATTTTGGATCGCTATGACTATCATTGATATTTTTTTCGGCATTGTCGCGATCTACGGTTTCTACAAAGGATTCTCACAAGGGATCATTCGAACCGTTTTCACCGTCATTTCGATTTTGATCGGCATCATTGCTGCGGTCAAATTTGGGCCGGATATGGCCAATCTCCTGGAATCCCTTTTCAGCTCCGACTACGCTTTGGTGTTTTTAGCCGGTACGTTGCTCACTTTTGTGTTGACGATGATTCTCATCCGATTTTTAGCCCGCGGCCTTGAAAACATCCTCGAATCAGCGAACATCAACATCATTAACCAGGCTTTGGGAGGCTTCGTTGTGGCAAGTTTGTTCATCGCGTTATACAGCGTCCTCGTGTTGTTTGCCGACCGCTCCCGCCTGATTTCAGAAGAAACAAAGCAAAATTCGCTGACGTACGAACTCCTCGTTCCGTTTCCCGGAAAAATCCTCAGCGCGGGAAGGCGTCTGCAACCTACTTTTGAAGAATTTTGGGACCATTCTCTTGATTTTATTGACCGCATGGATCAGGACGTGAGCGTTGAACGCCAGGAAACGGATCAGGTCTACGACATTGAAGATCCGAACAATACGGACTATTCTCCTCAAAAGCGCCCGGTTCGAAATACAGACGAATGAAACCTTTCGCCCTGCTTTTTCTTGCTCTTTTTGGCGGTGCTTCCGCAGTTAATGTCTTGTCAGAAATCAACGAATGGCAATGGGGCATTTATTTATCCAAGCCCCTGCTGATGACTTTCCTGGGGCTTTATTTTTTTACAGTCACGCAAGTAAAAACTAATTTCAGTCGCCGGATACTTACGGGACTGATCTTCTCTTTAGCCGGCGATACCCTGCTCATGTTCAACGCACCGGGCCGCGAACATTTTTTTCTCCTTGGGCTTGCTGCATTTTTATGCGCGCATCTGGCTTATATCCTGGCATTTTGGGGTTATGAAAAAAATCTTCGCGGAGCATTTTATCAACAACCGCTTCTGGCACTGCCGTTTCTGGCTTTTCTGGGAGTCTTTTTGAGCTATCTGTGGCCGGATATACCAGCAGGATTGAAAGCTCCCGTCGCGCTATACAGCTCCATCATTATCACCATGAGCATGGCTTGTTTTCAACTGCGGACCAAACTAAACAGCAAGCTGTTTTGGGGACTGTTCAGTGGCGTATTGTTGTTCGTTTTTTCAGACAGCCTGATTGCGATCAGCAAATTTTCTTCCGGAAACCAGGTCATTCCGGATTTTATCCGGCCACTCATCATGATTACCTACATAGCGGCGCAGTATCTCATTGCATCCCGTTCCGTTGAAATGGATAAAACCCTTAAATAACGCATTTTTTAAGAGCCGGCGGGCTGAAGCCCGCGAAACAAAGGGCGCCGTGCTATGTTTCGCGGGCTTTAGTCCGCCTTGTTTCCCAAAAGGTGCAAAATCCTGGCCACAGATGTTGCAAAACACTCGTTTTCAGGGAGTAAATGCCCGATCTCACGTTAAATAGTGTCTGTCCATTTAGTCTGGTGTTTGTTCTTTAGAGTTCGAGAGCAAGGCATGTTTTGCCCCAAAAACGGGAGTCCCGACCGCCGGACGGGATGACCGATTTTTGTTTCGACTTGACTTCGACTACGCTCAGTCGCCAACTCAACAACCGGTCATTGAGCCGGTGACTGAGCGTAGTCGAAGTCAAGTCGAAATGAACGCAGCTATCGGACTATAAAGACAGACACGAATTAAACGCCCACTTTATTCCGCAGTCGCCATATCGAAATGATCATCCGAAACGGGAAAACGATGGCGCTGATCACAGCGGCTACACCAAATAGCAGCATTTCATTTTTGATGTAATTCACCATGCCCTCCTGTTCGTTTCCCGGCAGGCCGCTTACCATGGCGTGGAGCCTGTTGTAGTCTAAGTATTCATTGAAGTTATAGATGCCTTCTATGAGGTAAAAAATGAAGGGAATGCTGACAAACACCAGACCCGTTTTCACGATTTGCAATCGGGCCAGAAAAGTGTAAGGCAACAGGAACATATAACGGGTCAGCGTAATTGCAGTAACGATGTAAATGCCGTTCATCCAGTAAAAAGGGAAGCCGGTTAGTTTGTTGTAAATTGGATAAAGGATGAGGATGATAACTAAGGCCGTAAACAGCCACCACACCAATTCAAGGCGCAGATAAAGTGCAGATTTGGAAGACATGTTAAGTATGTATTGCGATGAAAATCAAGGTCTTTCCGCTAATTGGCGATAGTGATGCCCGGTGTGATAAACCGTAAAATACAACATTTCACGCAGGGTGAGTTTCCCCAGCAGCGGGTGCGGCAACAGGTAGCGATCCAGGTCAGCATCCTGCCAGCGCTCCACAATTTTTATAAGTCGTTGTTGCTGCATCTTATAAGCATCAAGCAATTGTTGCTTTCGGGCTAAAGGAATGACGGGCGGCACAAAAGCGCCGGGGGCAACACCGCCAGCGCTCAATTTTTGCCGGTATTTTTCAACCAATACTTCGTATGTTCTGGAGGGGCGATTAGGTTTGCCGAATAAAATCCGGAGCAACCACCCGGGCAGGCGAAGCGCTAAGCTAACCGGTTTCACCGAACGGATCAGGTGGTCCAATTGCTGACCGGCTGACCATTTACCCCCTGGCGTCGCTTCGAAGGTTGCATCGGGCCATTGCATGATTAAATCGGCAAATGCGTCAAATTCTTGCCCAATTGCGGGAACCAACTGTTCTTTATTTTGCATTTCCACGTGTCGTCATTTTAAATGTTCTATATAAGCCGCCAGGTCTTTATCGCCACGTCCTGACAGGTTGACCACCACGACATCGCTTTCGCGGAACCGCATTGTCTCCAGTGCAGCCAATGCGTGGGCGGTTTCCAGCGCAGGAATAATGCCTTCGATTCGGGCCAGCAAAAAGGCAGCAGCCAATGCTTCGTCGTCTGTGACGCTCACCGCTTCTGCTCTGCCGGTGGCAATCAGGTGCGCGTGCAGCGGTCCGATGCCGGGATAATCCAACCCCGCAGAGATGGAATAAGGTTCAATAATCTGACCGTCTTCCGTTTGCATCAGCAAGGTACGGCTGCCGTGGATGATCCCTTTAGTCCCCAGCACGCTGGTTGCCGCAGAATGGCCGCTATGGACGCCTTTACCGGCTGCTTCCACCGCAATGAGGCGCACGTCCGGCTCGTTGAGATAGTGATAAAAAGCGCCGGCCGCATTGCTGCCTCCCCCTACGCAGGCGACAATGGCAGCAGGGTTTTCATGCCCCGTTTGCTCCAGCAATTGTACTTTCATTTCTTCGCTGATGACCGATTGAAACCGCGCCACAAGATCGGGATAAGGATGAGGCCCAACCACCGACCCGATGATGTAATAGGTATCGTCGGGGTTATTGATCCAGTCGCGAATGGCTTCGTTGGTTGCGTCTTTCAGCGTTTGGCTACCACTGAGCGCAGGTCTTACTGCTGCGCCCAACATCCGCATCCGGGCCACGTTAGGCGCCTGGCGTTCCATATCCACCCGCCCCATGTATACGATACACTCCAGCCCCATCAACGCGCAAACCGTTGCGGTTGCTACACCGTGCTGGCCGGCGCCGGTTTCGGCAATGATGCGCTTTTTGTTGAGGCGTTTGGCCAACAGAATTTGCCCGATGGTGTTGTTGATTTTGTGGGCGCCGGTATGCATAAGGTCTTCCCGCTTCAGAAACACCTGAGTCTGATAGCGTTCAGACAGGCGTTTGGCAAAATAAAGCGGCGAAGGTCGCCCGACATAATTCTTTAAAAGTTCGTGAAACGCTCGCTGGAAATCATCGCTTTGCATGATGTCGAGATAGTGTTCGCGTAACTCTTCCACATTGGGGTGGAGCATTTCCGGGATATAAGCGCCCCCAAATTCACCATAATACCCCCTTTCGTCTATTGCAACCATAAGAAGCGATCTGTTTGGACAAAATTACACCGGACGCCGGAATATAAAGTCAGGAGCCGGTCAAATTCCTGACGTACGAAAGCTAAAACAACAGGAAACCTACAAGTACAGTCAGTAGTAGTGCGGTTGTAAAAAGAATCAGATAAGCAAAGTTCAAAAAACTGAATTTCAAAAAAGTGCGGAACATGCTTTGTTTGTATACGCGGCGCATGGCCCAAAAAAGATAGATCAGGATCACCGGAAATATCAGGATTTCAGTCCACGTAGTTTCACCATCTTCCAGGTGGGATTGTGCTTCTCCCATATTGTAAATCAACAACGCAACGGACATGGCCAAAAAGGCAAACGCATGGTAGTGGTAGGAAAAAACAAGGTGCTCCACAAAATAGCGCTTGCGTCGAATGTACAACAGCTTCAAAATCAAGGCTAAGGCCGGCATCATGAGCAAAACCATCCAGATCAGTTTCCCCATGATGAATGCCGGAAAACTTTCGCCCGACTTATTGAATTTGATCAACTGTGTCACCTGAATTTTTGCCCATCTATCCGTGATCCCTGCTTCTTCGATTAATACTTCCGCAGATTTTTCACTGAACATGTCTTTCAGCGCAAACGATACATTCTGCATATCAAATTTACCGACTTTATCCATCACGAAATACCCAAGCCCGATGCTGTCTGATTCTGGTTTGAACTCAATCAACAAGGAGTCTATGGCGCGTTCCACTGATTTATTGCCAGGGTGTTGCAGCAGTACTGTATCTTTTTCTAAATTCAGCCTTTCTGCAAAATAGTATTCATGCGCGTTCTTCCGGTTGTCATTTACCATTTGAGCAGTCCCTTCTAACAAAGAGGTAAGGACTGTACCGATGACGGCGAAATGAATCAGTGCAGTGATGAAAAACAGCCGCAACGGGCGCACGTAGCGCTGGTGTTTCCCTTCAAAATAAGCCACTGTAAGTTTGCCGGGGATAAACAAGCCCCCAATGGTTCTAAAAAATTTGGAATCAATGTTCAATACGGTGTCCATCAATTCCTTTATCCACTCCCACAACGTGATCCTGCCGTCCGAGTCTTTTTGTCCGCAATGCGCGCAATGCTGAGCGAAAGGCGGCAGCGGGCGATAGCAATTCCGGCAATAATGGCGGGGATTTTCAGCAGGTGCGCTCATGCTATGAAGTTAAATCATAAAATTCCTTTGCATCGAATCGGCTATATTTGCCGGCAAACACCATAAAAGTAAAAAATATGATTCAACGGATTCAAACTCTTTTTCTGCTCTTAGCTTCCGGTGCGGCTTTCGGCGCCCTTGCGGTGCCTTTCGCATCCGGGACAGGAGGTAGCCTGTTTTCAGACGGCGTCTATATGGCTAACGACCACATCGGCCTGATCGTTTGTTTTGCAGTAGCCGGCGCACTAACCTTAGCCGCTATTTTTCTTTATAAAACCAGAAAAGTGCAAAGCAGATTAGCGGCATTTTCAGCGGTTGCTACCTTAGCAGCCGTAGGGTTTGGAGGCTGGGTGTACTGGAAAAGCGGGGCACTTGCAACGGGCTGGAGCTTCTGGGTTGCTTTGCCGGCCGCTGTGGTAATCCTGGCCCTCCTGGCTCGTTACTACATCCGGAAAGACGAAAACTTAGTGCGGTCAATGGATCGGTTGCGGTAGACAGCATAGCGTATACTGCCCCTGTTTTCAGGTAAAAAACGCCTGAAACGACATGAGCCATCCCAAAAAAAATTCGGGATGACTCATGTCTCAGGTATAGCACCTTTTTAAAGCAGATGAATCAGGCGTTTAGCCTTTATCAGCATCCGGGCGCTTTTTAGCGGAGTAGTTCACTTTGAGCTGGCCGTATTTGCGCAATTGCGTTTTTACGTCCTGCACAATACCCATCGTTACCTTACCGTCAACACGCAGGGAAGAGGTAATCTGTCCGTGGCGCGATTCGGGTACTTTTGTTTTATGCCGTTCCAAAAAGAGCGGGATTTCATTCACTTCCGCAAATTTATCCCCCAACTGGATCCGTGGCTTGGTGCCATACACGTCTTTGTAGCGGTCGTTAGGCCGTCCGACGTAGATGTAGTTGACCAAAGATTTTTCTTCCAGTTTGTTTAACTCCGTCGCAAAAGGCGTTTTCACCGTGACCTTCAATTCAGAGTCCCTCATTTGAGTAACGACCATGAAGAAGAACAACAGGATGAAAATAATATCAGGAAGAGATGCCGTGGATATCCCAGGCGAAGCTTCTGATCTCTTCTTTTGAAACTTTTTTACCATAGCCTTGATCATTTAAATATCCCGGACATCAGCCCTTTCCAATCAGAAAGTCAGAGCGTCCATCAACAGGGTTCGTGAACCGGACAATATCTATTTTTCATCCCCAAAGGAAGTCGGCTCGGCCTCGGAAAGTACGAAAGGAATTTCGTCTTTGATGACTTTCCGGATCGCCGTTGGCAAATCTTCGCTGTAGGGCTTGCCATACTTGCGCTGGCACATGTCGTTCCAAAGCTCGTTGTAAGCTGCCTTGAGTTCGTTGTACACTTCAAGGTAAGTCTCATAATTGGTGCCCCGGTCGTTTTTCAACGAAATGATGGCATTTTTAGGAGATTCAGCATAGTCTTCGCGGCCGCCTGGATTGGAGATAAACTCTTTTGCATTGTCGCGCAACGACCGTAGTTCCATTGGCTCGCCCCGCACCAACAGTTGGTTTTGGGCGTTTACCAGTACAAGGTAAACGTTGCGGCCTTTCAGCTTGAGTTCCTCTGGCGGTTCTTCCGACCACGGCGGCAGTTTTACAGTAATCCCCTTGTCTTCTACGATGGTCGTCGTAACAAGAAAGAAGATAAGCAGCAGGAAGGCGATGTCAGCCATAGAGCTGGCATTGATCTCATTCTTCATCAAGCTGCGAGACTTAGATCCTTTTGCCATATCCGAAGTTATTTAAAGATGTTTCTGATCTCAGAAGCAGCAAGCGCCAACAGCGAAAGCCCCATCATGATGTACATCGTAGTCAGGCCGCCGCCGATCAATTTCTGCGTATTGTCCGACACGCCCATTTTTACCGCAGCATCTCCTACCATACCCGTTTTATCAGGTGTGGAAGTAGAGTAAGCAATAATAAAAACAGCGATCAGTGCAACGACGCCGATGATACTTTTCAGCGACTTTTTGAAATCCGTAGCAGTATGGTATAGCCCAAAACCGACGAGCCCCAGCGCTGCTATAACAACAAGCGCTGTTGTGCCGAGTAAGCCTACATCAAAAATGCCGGTTTTGAATTTTTCGTCGTCAGGAAGGGCATTTAAGGACTCCTGCCCGCCAAGCCAGCTTACCAGAAAAAGTACAGATAGCAATGCACCCAATCCAAAAGCCAGAACTTGCCCGTTATTCGAGAGAAATTTATACATAGCAGATCAGGTTCTTATTTCTTGAAAATATTGTTTGCAGCCAAAATGTCCATGATACCGATGGAAGCGTCTTCCATACTGCCGGTGATGCTGTCAATTTTGCTGATGATGTAGTTGTAGAACAACTGCAAAATGATGGCCGAGATAAGACCGAATACCGTTGTCAAAAGGGCAACCTTGATACCGCCCGCAACAACCGTAGGAGAAATATCGCCTACCGCTTCAATCTTGTCAAAAGCCTGGATCATCCCGATAACCGTTCCCAAGAACCCGAGCATCGGCGCCAACGCAATGAACAATGAAATCCAAACCAAGCCTCTTTCTAAAAGCCCCATTTGAACGCTACCGTAAGAAACGATGGCTTTTTCAACCGCTTCCGGGCCATCTTTTGCATTTTTCAGCCCTTCATACAAAGTGCTTGCAGCAGGTCCCTGAGTAGATTTGCAAACTTCCATAGCGCCCGCTACGTTGCCTGTTTTCAACTCCTCGTTGATCCGATCCAGGAGTTTATCCGTATTGGCAGAAGCAATGTTGAGCGTAATAATGCGCTCAATACAAAAGGCCAGACCAAGGATCAAACAGAGCAAAACGGGCGCCATCCAGACCGGGTCACCATCTATGAAGTACTTCTTGATCAACTGATAGCCTCCCGGGCCGTCAGCGGCGGTTTCAGCAGCAGCATCCTGAGCATAAGCAACAAGGCCGTTGTATGCAGAGATCACCAGTACAAGCAAAAGAGTCACTAACTTTCGCATAGTCAATAAGGTTTTACGATTGTTCTTAATGAAGAGTGAAAAAAATTGATTTTCCATTTAAAAATCCGGCGGAGAGAATGGGATTCGAACCCATGATACCCTTTTGGGGTATACACACTTTCCAGGCGTGCCTCTTCAACCGCTCGAGCATCTCTCCGGATTTTGGGATAGGTATTGTTAGTTCCCTACCCGGCAAAAATAGACATTAAGAATTGCTTAACAACTTCAAGCGCTGCAAAAATGGAAAAAAAGATGTAACAATTCAAAATTTTTTAAAAATCAGTCTTTTTTTTGGCGTCTCTGCAACTGAACAAGGGATCATTTTGAAAAAATCAGCTTTTCTTGTTCAAACATTTTCAGGGCATTACGTGTGGTCACTGCTGCGACTGTGTCCAAATCCACTTGTTTTACGTCCGCCAATCTTTCTGCAACGATCCGGACATAAGCGCTTTCATTTCGCTTACCGCGATACGGAACCGGACTCAGGTAAGGAGAATCCGTCTCCAAAACCAAATGTTCAAGCCCGATATGCTTCAGCGTTTCGTCCAATCCCGACTTTTTATAAGTCAAAACGCCGCCGATTCCCAGCAGGAATCCCAACGAGATGGCTGTTTCTGCTTGTGCTACCGATCCGCCAAAGCAATGAAAGATGCCCCGGAGCCGGCTATCCCGGATGGGTTTCAACAATTCCACCACTTCATCGAACGAATCTCTCAGGTGGATCACGATGGGCAAATCGAATTCCAATGCCCATTCCACCTGAGTGGTAAAAACCTTTTGCTGTGCCTCAAAGAACGTTTTGTCCCAGTACAAGTCAATGCCTATTTCACCAACCGCACAAAAGGGACGCTGCTCCAACCAATGCCGGACGACGCTTAGCTCCGCTTCGTAATTTTCCTTAACCGAACAGGGGTGCATCCCCATCATGGGAAAACACTGCTCCGGATAAGCCGCTTCCACGGCCAGCATCGCTTCCACGGTACGGCTGTCAATGTTGGGCAAATAAACGTGCCCTACACCGGCTTCCGATGCCCGCTGCATCATATCCGCCCGGTCTTCATCAAATTGTTCCAAGTAAAGGTGCGCGTGCGTATCAACCAACATCATGTCTGTACAACGATTTGCACAAAGGTATAGATTATAATTGAAATGGTTTTGGTGGACGGAAGGAGAGGAATTTGAAAATTAGTTGATTTGAAAATTCAACCATCTTCAAATTTTCAAATCAACTAATTTTCAAATCTACTTGTCTTACCTTTGCCAACCAGATCAAAAAAGTCTGCCACACATGTCCGCAAAACAAAAATTCTACGTCGTCTGGCAAGGCTATCAGCCGGGCATCTATACCTCCTGGCCTGTTTGTCAGGCGCAAATCAAAGGCTATCCCGGTGCGCGCTACAAATCCTTCGAAAGCAAAGCGGAAGCCGAAGCAGCTTTGAAAGCAGGTCCTTCCGCTATTGCGAAAGCTGCCGGCCCCAAAAAGGTTGCCAGTACAGTTTCCCGGAAAGACATCGTTTGGGACAGCATTGCAGTAGACGCAGCGTGCAGCGGCAATCCGGGCGTGATGGAATACCAGGGCGTGGTTACCAAAGGCGGCGAGCAGTTGTTTCATCAAAAATTCGACCTCGGCACAAATAATATTGGCGAGTTCTTAGCTATTGTTCACGGATTGGCCATGTTGAAAAAGGAAGGGCGCAACATTCCGATTTACACCGATTCCAGGACAGCCATGAAGTGGGTGCGCGACAAAAAAGCCCGCACCAAACTGGATCATACGCCAAAAACGGCCTATTTGTTTGAGTTGATCACCCGCGCTGAAACCTGGCTGAAAAAAAACACCTATTCCAATCCTGTACTCAAATGGGAGACGGAATCCTGGGGCGAGATTCCGGCTGATTTTGGCCGGAAATAGTTTGTGTCTGTCTTTATAGTCCAATAGCTGCGGTCGTTGAGCGGAGTCGAAACGACCGTAGCTATTGGACTATAAAGACGGACAAGAGTTACTCCGCCAAATACATTAAATAACAGACCCCAAACACAAGCACTGTTGTCACAATGCCCGTCAGAAAAATGGTGTAGCAGATGCGGAGGTGCCGGTATTTGACGCCCAAAGATTTGCCTAAGAAAAAAAGATCCCGCATGATGGCGTCGTTCAAAATCTCTTCGTTTTCAACCGTGATGCGCATCCCTTCTTTGTATTCGGGCAATTCCATTTCGTAAAAATTGCCGAAAAAGAACAGGTTGGCGCCGCGCTCTTTGATGGTGTTAATATCGGTATGCCCGATCATGCGGATGGGCCGCGTAGCTAAGGTTGCAAAAACAATAGAGCACAGGCAAGAAGTCATGAGCAGGATCATGGGCGCCAGCAGGAAGATGTTGTCTTTGATGTAGGAGGCGGCCATTGGCATGGTGATGGTCAGAATCAGTGCATTGATACTGAGCATAATATTCGCCTTGTTGTCGGCTAAGCTACTGAGATCAAGGTGGTTGCGCAAAGCCGTTTTGAACATCATCTGCGCGCTTTTGTTTTCAGAAATCGGGGGTGCATCCTTCTTTTTCTTTTCCGGATTGGCCAATTTTTTTAGCCTGCGCTTGTTCAGATCAAACTGCGTACTGTACAAATCCTGTGCTGCTTTGGTATAATACAGGTGTTGTTTAAAAAACCGGTAATTCAGTTCAAACCACTCCGTGTCCGAATAGTGCTGGCTCAGCATCCGCGCCCACTCCTGGC
>Ga0209573_1001702_pt1 | contig 31914 bp, 19 predicted proteins | sample TNRBio252014_DNA_FD_185870 | JGI IMG/M metagenome (GOLD analysis project Ga0209573, IMG submission 185870) | Wastewater treatment Type I Accumulibacter community from EBPR Bioreactor in Madison, WI, USA - TNR Reactor_6/25/2014_ DNA (SPAdes)... | ecosystem: Engineered > Bioreactor > EBPR >...
CGCTCGGCGACTGCAGCGTCCCTGATGGAAGCCGTCAATACGGTTCTGGCGCTGCCGCGCGATTCGCTGCCCAAAGTCGAAAAGCCGGTGCAGAATCCCGAAGGTTCAAGCGCGGCGGCAGAACTCCTGAAAGTGTTCCTGCGCATGGTAGCTGAACAGCAAGGCGTCGCCGCCAAAGTACTGGCCTCTTCTGACGACATTGACCGAATTGCCGCTGATGGCGAGAAAGCGAATGTTCCGGCCATGCATGGATGGCGGCGTGAAGTGTTCGGCGAGAAGGCCGTGCGCCTGGTGCGCGGCGAAATTGCCCTGAAGTTTCAGAACCGGCGCATCGTCGCAGTCGAATAGACCGAATGCTGGCTGGCCTCGTATCGCCGGCTCAGACCAGACCGGCCAGATGCAGCGCGAAGACAATCCACAGGATCGCCAGGAACAGCAGGCCGAGCCGAAAAGACTGGTTGCGCCATTTGATCTTGTTGGAGGTCAGGTGAACATAAGCATGAACATACCGTGCGATCACAAACAGCCAGGCCAGCGTGACCGTCAAAATTGACGAGCCCGCCGTGACATAGAGGCAAATGCAGCAGATATGGAACAATACCGGCGCTTCAAACTGGTTGAGGATATTGTTGGCGGCAGTCATTGAACTGGACGGCTCTTCCATCCGCCCCTTGAACTGATTGACCTTGATCTCCCCCGACTTGACCGCGCCGCCGCGCCGGATGGCGAGCACGACGTAGACGATAAATACAAGCAGCACATGGCCAAGCATTGGCCAGAAAATCGCAGTCTGATTCATGTCGCTCTCCCCTGCCTGGAATCGGCAGCCCTACGCTCTTCTTTGGCCTGCCAGCGCAAACAGCGCAATGACCAGTACAGGCAGCAGGAAAAACACGAACTTCGCGACGACAAGCGCAGAGGCGACGCCTGCTTCGCCGGGATCGACCTCGAACGGCTCCTGTAGCAGATCCATGACAGCCAGGTTCTGTGCGTAATCGGCAATGGCATAGGGCGCGACGACCGCAAGGGCGAAAGTCTGCCTTGACGTTTCTGAATAGGCGGCGAAGCGTGGCAGGCGGTTACCCAACCAAAGGATCACGCTGGCCAACGCCAGCGACAGCAGAAGCGGGAATAGAAGATCAAAAGTCATATAGTGCCAGACAATGACCGTCTCGGCTCCTTGCGGACCAAGCGCGGCCAGCCATTGCGTGACGTCAGCAACCGTGAATCCGGCAATCCGCATATCGAGCGACGGAAGGCCGCCTGACATAGGGCGAAAGACCAGAAACTCCATCGCCGTCATCAGAACGAACTCGCCCGCTGCGAGAATCGACAGCAACGCCGTGCGCCGAAGGACACGCATTCTCAGGCGCCAGGGTAGTTGGGGCTCTCCCGGGTAATCGTCACATCGTGGGTATGGCTTTCGCGCAAGCCTGCATTTGTGATGCGCACAAAGGTGGCGCGATCCCGGAAGGAGGCTAGATCATGCGCGCCGACATAGCCCATAGCCGCTTTCAGGCCGCCTGCGAGCTGATGCAGAACGCCGGACACCGGCCCCTTGTAAGGCACCTGGCCTTCGATGCCTTCCGGCACCAGCTTCAGCGTGTCGCGGACTTCCGCCTGGAAATATCGGTCAGCCGACCCGCGCGCCATCGCCCCGACCGAACCCATGCCGCGATAGGCTTTGAAAGACCGGCCCTGGTGCAGATAGACCTCGCCCGGGCTCTCGTCGGTGCCCGCCAGCAGCGAACCAACCATCGCAGCCGTTGCGCCGGCAGCCAGCGCCTTGGCCAAATCGCCGGAATATTTTATGCCGCCATCAGCGATAATGGAAACTTTGGCGCGCTCCGCCGTCTCGACCGCCGCCATAATCGCTGACAATTGCGGCACGCCGACACCGGCGACGATGCGCGTCGTGCAGATGGATCCCGGACCGATACCGACCTTGACGCCGTCAGCGCCCGCATCAATCAGCGCTTGCGTGCCGTCGGCGGTCGCCACGTTGCCCGCAAGGATACGCACCGAGTTGGAGATTTTTTTCGCCCGCGCCACCGCGTCCAGCACGCGCTGCGAGTGGCCGTGCGCCGTGTCGATGACAAGCAAATCGACACCAGCGTCAATCAGGCGCTCAGCGCGCTCAAATCCGTCATCGCCAACGGTGGTTGCGGCTGCGGCGCGTAAGCGGCCTTGCGCATCCTTTGATGCATTCGGATTGAGTTGGGACTTCTCGATATCCTTGACCGTAATGAGACCGACACAATTTCCTGACGGATCGACGACCAGAAGTTTTTCGATGCGGTGCATGTGCAAAAGCCGCTTGGCTTCATTCTGGTCGACCGAAGATTCCTTCACTGTGACGAGATTTTCATGCGTCATCAGTTCACGCACCTTCTGGTTCGGGTCCGACGCGAAGCGCACATCGCGGTTGGTCAGAATTCCCACCAGTTTGCCAGCCTTGCCGCCATTTCCCTGCACGACTGGAATGCCGGAAATGCCGTGCGTGCGCATCAGCGACAGTGCTTCGGCCAGCGGTGCGTCCGGGCCGATCGTAACGGGATTTATCACCATTCCGGATTCGAATTTCTTGACCTGCCGTACCTGCTCGGCCTGTTCGGCTGGCGTCAGGTTGCGGTGGATGACGCCGATGCCCCCGGCCTGCGCCATGGCGATTGCCAGGCGAGCCTCGGTCACCGTATCCATCGCCGCTGACAGGATTGGAAGATTTAGATCGATGTCGCCCGCAATTCTGGTGCGAACGTCGGTATCGCCCGGCATTACCTCAGAGTGTCCCGGCTGGAGCAACACGTCGTCAAAGGTCAGCGCAAGCGCGCCGGTGGCGGTTTCGATAATGGATGCCATGGCCGATCCTTCAAATGCACAAAGGGCGCGCGGCCAATAGGCCCTTTCAGGATTGGCGCTGGCTCGTAACACGCCGAATCGGGCTTGGGAAGCTGCAGAATCTCGCTCAGCGGCGCATTGTCCCCGGCCCCGGCAGGTTTTTGATGGGACCGGATGCGGTTCCAATCTCACAAGTTGCAACTTGCGGTGCTACTTGGCACGGGCCACTCACAGGTTTCCATGCGAATCGTCCCGATCATCCTCGCCGTTGCGCTGTTCATGGAGAATATGGACTCCACGGTCATTGCGACGTCGCTTCCTGCAATTGCCATCGACATCGGCACAACGCCCGTTGCGCTCAAACTGGCCCTGACCTCTTACCTGGTTTCGTTGGCGATCTTTATTCCGATTTCCGGCTGGATGGCGGATCGCTACGGCGCAAAGAATATCTTCCGCTGGGCGATATGCGTGTTTCTGCTTGGATCGATCGCCTGCGCTGTGTCCAATTCATTGCTGACCTTTGTGCTCGCTCGCTTCCTGCAAGGCATTGGCGGGGCGATGATGACGCCGGTGGCGCGGCTGGTCCTGGTCAAGACCTCCGCCAAGAGCGACCTTGTCGCCGCAATGGCCTGGCTTTCAGTGCCAGCCTTGATCGGGCCTGTTGTTGGTCCGCCGCTTGGCGGTTTCATCACGACCTATTTCTCCTGGCACTGGATCTTCCTGATAAATGTCCCAATCGGCCTGGCCGGGTTCGTCGCCGCAAAGATTTACCTGCCCGAAATGCCGCCGGTTCCGACGCCCAGACTGGACATTGTGGGTCTGGTCCTATCCGGCATAGGCGCGTCAGGCATCGTATTTGGCCTGTCGGTCGTCAGCCTTCCGTTCGTGCCTCCGGTCGTTGGATACGCTACGATAGCTACCGGCATTGTCTGTGCCGCACTCTATCTCTTGCACGCCCGGCATGCCGCCAATCCGTTGCTAGCCCTGGGACTTTTGCGCAATCACTCATTTAGGGCGGCCGTATTGGGCGGCGGCATCTTCAGGATCGGAATCGGCGCTGTTCCGTTCCTTTTGCCGCTGATGCTGCAGCTTGGTTTTGGCTACACGCCTTTCCAGTCAGGTCTGATGACTTTTGTCACAGCGCTGGGCGCCATGGGAATGAAGTTCGGCACGATGTATATTTTCCGGACATTCGGGTTCCGCCGCGTGCTGATCGGAGGTTCGCTTATCACGGCGACTACCATCGTGCTGAACGGCTTTTTCACTCCGCAAACCTCCGTAGCGTTGATGATCGCGATCATCTTTCTCAGCGGCTTTATCCGTTCGATGTTCTTCACCGGCGTCAGCGCTTTTGCATATGCCGACATTCCAGCAGAAGACATCAGCAAGGCGACCCCGATCATCACCGTCATCCAGCAATTATCGACAGCGCTTGGCGTCGCGCTGGCAGGCGGCGTACTTGAAGTGCGATCGGCCATGACGGGTTCAGAACCCACACTGAGCGATTTCCATATTGCCTTCTTCATTGTCGGCGGCGTTTCGGCTCTTGCCGCCCTAGCCTTCGTGCGGCTGGCTCCAGACGCTGGTCAAGCAATTTCAGGCCACCGCGTCAAATCACTCCCGCCGGAGGAAACTTGATCTAAGCTTCGTCGCCGGGCGTCCTGCCCTTGAACCCGCGCGCCAGCAGATAGAGCTCTACCGACTCATTGCGGGAGGCTGGCGGCTTCACATGGTGGACGGAGTTGAAGTTCTTCTTCAGCCTCGACAACAGCTCGTTTTCCGCGCCACCCTGGAACGCCTTGGCAAGGAAATGACCTCCGGGCTTCAGAACCTGAAGCGCAAAGTCGGCGGCGACCTCGACCAGATGCATGGTGCGAAGATGGTCAGTGCGCTTGTGCCCCGTGGTGGGCGACGCCATGTCGGACAGCACCACATCAGGCATGCCCCCAAGCGCCGCTTCAAGGGCTGCAGGCGCGTCATCGTCGAGGAAATCCTTGAGCAGAATGAGCGAACCCGGCACCGGGTCAACCTCAAGATAGTCGATGCCGACGACCAGTGGATGTTCAGGCGTCGACCTTGTTCGCGCCGCCGCCACCTGGCACCAGCCACCTGGAGCCGCCCCCAAATCGAGCACGCGCATCCCAGGTTTCAGCAATTTATAGCGATCATCGATCTCTATCAGCTTATAGGCGGCGCGCGAGCGGTAGCCTTCGGCCCTGGAGCGCTGCACATACGGATCATTCATATGCCGCTCGAGCCAGCGGCGCGACGATTCCTTCAAGCCGCGCTTTTTCTTGATCTTGGTGCGCAGGACACGGTCTGCGCCACCCGGCGGTTTGGCGGGCCCCGATGGTTTTTTCGTCATGATTGCGCCTGCGGGCGCGGCCTGCGCCACACGCCGTCATCGGCCATCAATTCAGTCAATATGCCCTCGCGCAGTCCGCGGTCGGCAACACGAAGCCGTTCGGAGGGCCAGACTTCGCGAATCGCCTGAAGAATGGCGCAACCCGCCAAAACCAGATCAGCGCGGTCTGCGCCGATACAGGGGTTCGATACGCGTGCGTCAAAATCCCAACTGCGCAGGCGGTTCATCATCAAATCCACTTCATGCGACGTTAGCCACAGGCCATCTACCCTGCGGCGGTCATAGCGCTCCAGATCGAGATGGATTCCGGCCAGCGTCGTCACCGTGCCCGATGTGCCAAGCAGATGGAAACGCGGCGTTGTGCGGACATGGTCCAATCTGTTGCGCCCGGCAAAACCTGCGAGATGCTCATGCACATAGGCGACCATCGCGTCGAACACCTCGGGCGTCACAGATTTCCCGCCGAATCGTTCGGCAAGCGAAACCACTCCCAGCGGCAGCGAGGTCCAGGAGACAATATGCGAAGCAAGCCTTGGCGTGCGGTGCTTGCTCAGATCGATCAGCGCAATTTCGGATGAGCCGCCGCCAATGTCGAACAAAACCACACCATCGGTATCGCGCTCGACCAGCGAGCCGCAACCTGAAACCGCCAGCCGCGCTTCGGTCCGGCGATCGATAATTTCAAGGTCAAGGCCGGTTTCGGCTTCAACGCGGGCGAGAAATTCGGCTCCGTTTTCGGCCGCGCGGCATGCTTCCGTTGCAATCAGTCGGGCGCGCACAACATCGCGCCCGCCAAGCTTGTCGGCGCATATCTTGAGCGCGCCAACTGCGCGGTCCATCGCCGCATCGCCAAGCCGGCCGGTCGTGCTCAGGCCCTCGCCCAGCCGCACGATGCGCGAGAAGGCGTCAATGACGCGAAACTGGCCGGGCCTGCCTGGCACCGCCATCAGCAGGCGGCAATTGTTCGTACCCAGGTCGAGTGCGGCAAAGATCGGACCGGAACGATAGGCAGGCCGGTGGCGGGCAGCCTGAAAAGCGCCAGACGCAGGCGGGTTCGGCAGGATTGCTTCAGCTTTTCTGGTCGGTGCGTCGACCTTTAAGGCAGACGCCGCCGATTTTTCCAGGGCAGGCGCAAGCCCTGTGCGGTCAAAGACCTTGCGGCCCTTCTTGCGCCTGCGCCGCTTCTTGGGCTGGCCAGACCCGCTCTGGCTGCCGCTGGTCTGACCTGCGCTGTTAGAAGGATCGGCTGCGTCCAGGGCGGATTCCGCCCGGTACGCGCCCGCCTTCGGCGACCGGGCGCCGTTGCGACGGTTCTTCACGTTAACCCTTCCGACGCCGCGCGAACCCGAAAGACGCTGCTGGCCGTCTTAATTTGTTCAGTTGAGGCGACGATAACAGTGGTTTGACCAAATACCAAGCCAGATAGGCAGAAACCTGCCTGTGATCGGTTGCGGCGCGGGTCGCTATGTTGCAACTGTCGTGCCCGGTCAGCACGCTGGCGATCCAGGCAGGCGAATGAAACTCAAGAAATACATCTGGCCGGCAATCGGCCTCATTGCAGTCGGCTTTTCAGCCATGCTGCTTTATGATGAGCTGCGGCACACGTCGCTGGAGGATGTGGGCGAGGGCCTGGCCTCGATAACCCCGTTGCACTGGTTGTTGGCGGTGGTTTGCGCAGTCTGCGCCTACGCGGCGCTGGCCGGTTATGACCATATAGCGTTGATGCATCTCAAACGGCGCGTCCCTTGGCCGTTTGTGACTTTATGTTCGTTCACCACCTATGCGCTGTCGCATAATCTGGGCGGGTCGGTGCTGTCAGGCGCCGTCATCCGCTACCGCGCTTATGGCAGCAAAGGGCTGACCATGCAGGAGGTCGGCGTGCTCGTCGGTCTCTGTTCGCTGACCTTTGCGCTCTCAATCATGCTTTTGACGGGACTGGTCCTGTTGTGGGAGCCGGGATTGCTGGACCGGTTCGCCGACCTGCCGCACCTGCCGCTTTCGGCAGGCGTTGGTGTGATCATGCTTGTCATTGTGGGCGCCTACATTCTGGGCAGCATCCTGCACCTGCCGCCGCTCAGGCTCGGGCGCTTCACGCTCGCCTACCCCGAACCGCAAATCGTTGCGCGGCAGCTCATTATCGGACCGCTGGAAATCATGGCTGCGGCCGCGATCATCTATTTCGCCCTGCCCGGCGTCGACAATCCGGGCTATATCGTCATTCTGGGCGTTTTCCTGGTTTCTTTTTCCGCAGCCCTGTTGTCGCATGCTCCTGGCGGGCTCGGCGTGCTGGAACTGGTCTTTGTTCAGGGATTGTCCGATGTCGATCCGGCGTCGGTGATGGCTGCGCTGGTGGTGTTCCGGCTGCTCTACCTTATTATTCCGTTGGTTGCGGCAATAGGCGTTGTTATCGGTTTTGAGCGCTCGCAACTCGGCCGTTCGCTGGACAACACGCTGGGTCCGACTGGCTGAGGCCAACCAAACTTAGCCCTCCGGATCGTCGATCCGGGCTTGAACAGCCGAAAAGGTGTGTTAAAAGGCCCCCGCGCTAGCCGGTCTTACGCTTGGATCGGTTTGATCAGGGCTTGACGTTGCGGGCCCTGCGCAAATTGGGGAATAGGTTAACGGTAGACCCACGGACTCTGACTCCGTTAGTCCTGGTTCGAATCCAGGTTCCCCAGCCAAACCGGATGCAGTGACGGCAAGCTCCCGCCCTGAGGGCCAGACACAGCTGCGGCTGCGACGGTTTCCGATAGCAAATCAAACGGTCGCCTGAACGAAGCGCGGACCTCGCCTTGGTCCCATTCGCAGTTCGACAGGACGAGATTCAGCAACCTCGGAGAAGCCGCGTTTGCCCGGTTCGCCATTGTGATGCGGAGACTGTGTCGGATATCGCAATGGTGCGGGCATACCGCCGCCGCCGCCGCCAATACGACAAAGCCGAAAAATGTGCGCGGCTGTTCGAGACACAGATGGCCCCTGCCTAAGGGATAAATTCTGCGGAGGTTTTTGAGGTCGTCCAGCAATTGGCCGATGTCATTTACCTGGCTGGCCCGATAGTGGAAGCAGAGCAGCGTTACCGCGCCCTGCTGGCCGCCGCCGGCCGTGGCGGACGGTGGGCCGATCCTGCCTATTGGGGCCCGTGCTTCTGGTGGGACGATAGACGTCCACACATCTGGTACAATCCCGGGCTGGCTATAGATGCCAGTCAGGTATATGGCGGATCGCATGCGCAAGGATATCCATTCAGACGGCACACCGGTCTTGTGTCTCGCCTGTGAGGCGCGCCACAAGGGCATCTGCGGCGTATTGGAGCCGCACCAATTGGTTGAACTGGCCAAGGCAACGACCCGCCGGCAGGTTGAAGCCGGAACCGAACTGCTCAGCGAAGCCGGACCCGTAGACTATCACGCCAATATTCTGTCTGGCGTCGTCAAGCTCACAAAATCTTTGCCGGACGGACGTCAGCAGATTGTCGGCCTGCAATTCGCACCCGATTTCCTCGGGCGGCCTTTTGAAGCGAACAGCAACCTGACCGCAGAAGCGACCACGTCGGTAAGGCTTTGCGCCTTCCCCCGTAACACACTGGAGCGAATCATGGGTCAGGCGCCGGAGCTGGAGCGCCGCATGCTGGTGCAGGCCCTCAAACAGCTCGACGACGCCCGCGACTGGATGTTGACGCTCGGCCGCAAAACGGCGGCGGAGAAGGTTGCGAGCCTCTTGCTCCTGATCTGCCGCAATATCGACCCCTGCGCCCAGGCAAAGTCCATACCCGTAGCATTCGATCTGCCGCTGACCCGTAGCGACATTGCCGATTTTCTCGGACTGACCATCGAGACCGTCAGCCGTCAGATAACCCGCCTGCGCACCGATGGCGTCATCCAGATCGAGAATAATCGCAGCGTCACGGTGGAACGCATTGACCGGCTGGCGGCGCGCGCCGGGGCGAACTGACGTCCATCATCCTGGTCCCCGACGCTATGCGGCAGGCGATTGCCGCTATTGTCCGGTCTGCGCAAGTATGATGCAGTGCACACGTTGCAGGCAGAGGGGCACAGCATATGGCGATCAAGGCGGCAATCTATCATCTGACCCACTACCGTTATGACCGGCCTGTCACGCTTGGTCCCCAGATCATCCGTCTTCGACCTGCCCCACACAGCCGCACCCGTGTCATTTCACACGCGCTCAAAGTCAGCCCGGCAAACCATTTCGTCAACCATCAGCAAGATCCATACGGAAACTGGCTGGCGCGGTTTGTCTTTCCGGACCCCGTAACCGAACTGAAGATCGAGGTCGACCTGACGGCGGACATGACGGTCTACAATCCGTTTGACTTTTTCGTTGAGGAAAGCGCCGAGTATTTTCCGTTCAGCTATCCGGACGACATTTTGCCGGACCTGGCCATCTACCGGACGCCGGAGCCCGCCGGACCGCTGCTTGCCGGCTTCCTGGCCACCGTGTCGCGCGAACGTGAGCGCACTGTAGACTTTGTCGTCAATCTCAATGCGCGGCTGGCGCACGAAATCGGCTATCTGATCCGCATGGAGCCTGGCGTGCAAACGCCGGAGGAGACGCTCGCCGCCGCGTCTGGCTCTTGCCGCGATTCCAGCTGGCTGCTGGTTCAGGCGCTGCGCCATCTCGGTCTCGCGGCGCGATTCGTCTCCGGTTACCTGATCCAGCTCAAACCCGATCTCGCCGCACTTGACGGACCAGCCGGCACCGATCGCGACTTCACCGACCTGCATGCCTGGTGCGAGGTTTACATTCCCGGCGCAGGCTGGATAGGACTCGACCCGACCTCGGGACTTTTGACCGGCGAGAGCCATATTCCGCTGGCCGCTACGCCGCACTATCGAAACGCCGCGCCGATATCGGGCGCCGCGAGCTTCGCCAATGTCGAATTCGGCTTCGACATGACGGTGGCGCGGGTTGCCGAACATCCTCGCATCACCAAACCGTTTTCGGATGAGTCCTGGGCAGCGCTCGATGCTCTGGGTCACAAGGTCGACGCTTCGCTCAAAGCGGACGATGTGCGTCTTACCATGGGCGGCGAGCCGACCTTCGTGTCGATTGACGATTTTGAGTCTGCGGAGTGGAACACCGATGCGGTCGGCCCGACCAAACGGGTGCTGGCGGACAGGCTGATCCGCCGGCTGCGCGAGAAATTCGCGCCGACCGGCTTCCTGCATCACGGACAGGGCAAATGGTATCCGGGTGAAAGCCTGCCTCGCTGGACGTTTTCGCTTTATTGGCGGCGCGACGGCAAGCCGATCTGGAAAGACGCCGCACTGCTGGCCGAGGAAAGCGCGACCCGCAACGTCACGCATGACGACGCAGCACAATTGCTCAAGGCGATTGCAACAAACCTGTCGCTCGAGGCTGACTTTGTCGTTCCAGCCTTTGAAGACCCCGCAGAGTGGATCCTGAAGGAAGCCAACCTGCCCGAGAATGTGTCTCCGGAAAATTCCAGATTGAAGGACCCGGAGGAACGCAACCGCATTGCGCGGGTTTTCGAACGCGGATTGAATACGCCTTCGGGCTACGTGCTGCCGGTGCAGCGCTGGCAGGCGAAGGCCAGTAGCAACTGGCTCTCCGAAAGATGGAAACTACGGCGTGGCCATCTGTTCCTTGCGCCGGGTGACAGTCCCGTAGGGTTCAGGTTGCCGCTGGGCACACTGCCGCATGTGCCGCCAGCTTCCTTCCCCTATATTCATCCGGCTGACCCGAGCGAGGAGCGCGGCCCTTTGCCCGAACCGGGGGCGCGCCCACAACCAGTATCGGCCGTGGACCCGGCGGTCGGCGTCCAGCAGGAGATTGTCGAGCAGACGCTGAGCACATTGGACGGCGTCGTTCGCACCGCGATGGCAGTGGAGCCGCGCGACGGGCGGCTGTGCGTCTTCATGCCGCCGGTCGAACGTATTGAAGACTATCTCGAACTTATCGCAGCTGTTGAGGCGGCAGCCAGGGAGACTGGTTTACCCGTTCATATTGAAGGTTATGCGCCACCGCATGACGCGCGCATCAATGTCATTCGCGTTGCGCCCGACCCGGGCGTGATCGAAGTCAATATCCACCCGGCGTCAAGCTGGGGCGAATGCGTAGCCACAACCGAGATCATCTACGAAGAGGCCCGCCAGACCCGGCTCGGGGCGGATAAATTTATGATCGATGGCCGCCACACCGGCACAGGCGGCGGCAACCATGTCGTGGTAGGCGGGCAAACGCCGGGCGACAGCCCGTTTCTGCGCCGTCCCGACCTTTTGCGCAGCCTGATCCTGCAATGGCAGCGCCATCCCAGCCTTTCCTATCTGTTTTCCGGCCTGTTCATCGGCCCGACCAGCCAGGCGCCGCGCATCGACGAGGCGCGGCATGACGGGCTCTACGAACTGGAAACGGCGCTTGAGCAGATCTCGCCCCCGGGACGTGGCGAGGCGCCCCTTCCCTGGCTGGTTGACCGGCTGCTGCGGAACCTTCTGGTCGACGTCACCGGCAATACCCACCGCTCCGAAATCTGTATCGACAAGCTGTTCTCGCCTGACGGCCCAACCGGGCGGCTCGGACTGGTCGAGTTTCGCGGCTTTGAGATGCCGCCCAACCCGCGCATGAGCCTGGCCCAACAGGTGCTGATCCGCGCGTTGATTGCTCGGCTTTGGCAAGCTCCGCTGACAGGCCCGTTGACCCGTTGGGGAACCACCCTGCATGATCGCTTTATGCTGCCACACTATCTGTGGCGAGATTTTCTCGACGTGCTTGACGACCTGTCCCGCCACGGTTTTGAGCTGCGGCCTGAATGGTTCGAGGCGCAGGCGGAATTCCGCTTCCCGTTCTGCGGCGAGGTCGAGTATGAGGGCGTCGGACTGGAACTGCGCCAAGCCCTGGAGCCATGGCATGTACTGGGGGAAACAGGCGCCATCGGGGGAACGGTGCGTTATACGGACAGCTCGGTTGAGCGCCTGCAGGTCAAGTTGGCGACAGACGATCCGGATCGCTATGCCGTGACCTGCAATCGCCGTATGGTTCCCTTGCGCAAATCCGGGACATCCGGTGTTGCCGTTGCCGGCGTGCGTTTCAAAGCGTGGCAACCTTCAATGGCGCTACACCCGGTATTACCGGTCAATGCGCCGCTCACGTTCGACATTTACGACAAGTGGAGTGGACGCGCCCTGGGGGGCTGCGTTTATCATGTCGCGCATCCGGGCGGCCGCAGCTATGACACGTTCCCGGTCAATGGCAACGAAGCCGAGGCGCGACGGCTGGCGCGCTTTGTACCCTTCGGCCATACCGCCGGGAGCTATGAAGCGCGGTCTGAGACGCCGTCGCCCGAGTTTCCACTGACGCTTGACCTTCGCCGGCCGGCAGGACTTTGATGGTCGGTGCGCATACCCCCGGGCCCGCGTCCAGGGCTGATCCGTTGACCGGATATAGCCCCCTGCCCGGCGTGCCCGATGAGTTGATGACCGAGCTTGGCGCAATTCGGCCGGTATGGCGAGATTTTCTCGCCTATTTCGCATCGCTGACGCCGGAGGAACTGACCCAGCGCTTTGCGCGAGGCGACGAATATCTGCGCGATGCGGGCGTCTATTTTCGCCACTACGGCCAAAAAGGCGATATCGACCGGGCCTGGCCGCTCAGCCACATCCCGGTCATGCTGCACGAAGACGAGTGGCGGCATATCGCGGCTGCGCTGATCCAGCGGGCCGAGTTGCTGGAGCGTGTGGCCGCCGACATCTATGGCCCGAACAAGCTGGCCGCAGATGGCTATCTGCCGCCGGAGATTCTCGGCGGAAATCCCGAATGGCTGCGACCGCTGGTCGGCGTTCGTCCCGCTGGCGGTCACTTTCTGCATTTCCTGGCCTTCGACATCGGCCGTGGACCGGCAGGCCAGTGGTGGGTGCTGGAAGATCGCACCCAAGCTCCATCGGGCGCAGGTTTTGCGCTGGAAAATCGGGTCGCCACCGCGCGGGTGTTCCAGGACTACTACGCGGAGGCGCATATTCATCGGCTGGCCGGTTTCTTCCGCCGGTTCAGGGACGCGCTGCACCGGATGCGTGGCGGCGATGAAAACGGTTTGGCGATATTGTCGCCAGGCCCGATGACCGACACATATTACGAGCATGCCTATATCGCGCGATATCTGGGGACGACGCTTCTGGAAGGCGAAGACCTCACCGTCGAACATGGTCAGGTTATGGTGCGCAGCGTCTCGGGCAACCGCCCGGTCAGCGTTTTGTGGCGGCGGCTGGATTCGGCTTTCGCTGACCCGCTGGAACTCGACGGCGCTTCGCATCTGGGCACCGCCGGGCTGGTTGGAGCCGTGCGCAATGGCACAATCGCCATGGTCAACGCGTTGGGCAGCGGCGCGCTGGAGGCCAATGCGCTGTTCGCCTTCCTGCCACGCATCGCCCAGGCGCTGACTGATCAGCCGCTGATGATGCCCAATGTTGCGACCTGGTGGTGCGGTCACGACGCCGAGCGGGCCTATGTCTGCGCCAATGCCGAACGCATGGTGATACGGCGCGCCGTTCCGCAGCCACACGGACGCGCTTTCCATCTCAACGACAATGACGAGGCGCCGGACCGCCCCGTTCTCACCGCCGAAAACGGCCGTCACTTTGTCGGCCAGGAATCTGTCACGCTGTCAACGACGCCGGTGTGGGAGAACGGCCAGCTTACGCCGCACCCGCTGAGCCTCCGGGTCTTTGTCGCGCGAACACCCGATGGCTGGACGGTGATGCCAGGCGGCTTCGCCCGTATCGGCCGCTCCCAGGATCCGAAAGCGGTGGCGATGCAAAGCGGCGGTTCGGTCGCGGATGTGTGGATCGTTTCCGACCGCAAGGTGGCGGGAGAGACAATGCTGCCGCTGACGGATGCTCCCTATGTGCGTCCGCGTCAGGGCGCATTGCCCAGCCGTGCGGCCGACAACCTTTTCTGGCTTGGGCGCTATGTTGAACGGGCCGAAGCGACAATGCGGCTGTTGCGGGCCTACTATGTGCGCCTGGCGGAGGCCGGCGAAGCCGAAAGCCCTTTGCTGGACTATGCGCGCAACTATATCGAGTCTCTTGATATTGACGCTAGCGAAGCTGTGCCACTGGCGCTGCGGCAGATGGTCAGCGCCGCTCTGAATAGCGCAAGCAAGGTGCGCGACCGCTTTTCGGTCGACGGATGGATGGCGCTGAATGACCTCAACGATAGCGCCGGGCGCATCGCGCTCACCTCGACGCTTGGCGACGACAGCGCTCGTGCAATGGGCGTCTTGCTGCGCAAGATCACCGGGTTTTCTGGCCTTGTGCATGAAAACATGTACCGTTTTCTCGGTTGGCGGTTTCTCACCATTGGCCGCTCGCTCGAGCGCGCCATGGCCATGGCTTCACTTCTCGCCGTCATGACTGACGAGAACGCACCCGATGGCGCCCTCGATTTTGCAGTCGATGTCGGTGACAGCACACTCTCACATCGCCGCCGCTATACCGTACGGACCGGACGTCCAACGGTGATTGACCTTCTGGTTCTTGACGGCATGAACCCGCGCTCAATTATCTATCAGCTCAACGAGCTGAACGCCCAGATCGGTCTTTTACCGGGGGCCACCGCGAATGGGCAGCCCTCGCCGCTGGCGCGCGAAATCCTGCGCATCCAGACTGACGTCGCTGTCCGCGCGCCGGAAGAGTTTCCTGCTTCAGATTTCAACACCATACATGACGCGCTGGCAGGTCTTTCTAACCTCGTCAGCGAAACGTATCTGAACTGACCATGCTCTATGAAATCCTGCTCCGCACCAAGTGCGCCTATGCCAGCGCGGCGACGGGACGGCAGACGCTTCGGCTGATGCCAGCCGACATGCGCGATGGCCAAAGACTGATTGCCGGATCGATCGATATCCGCCCCGCGCCAAGCGAACGGGTCGACCGGTATGATTTTTTTGGCAACCGCACGACCGACGTGCTGTTTGCGAGACCGGTCGAGAAAGTTGAATTCACCGTCCGTGCGCGCGTCGACCGTTTCGCCCAGCCGCCGACAGCGGACAAATCTTCGCCTAGGGATCAATTACGCTGCGACCTTGCGGCCGTGCAAAACCTGAACGCATCGTCGCCGCATCATTTTCTCGACGCCTCGCCCATGGTGCGGCCAAGCCCTGCGGTGCGCAGCTATGCTTGCGAAGCGACCAGGGATGAGACCACCACACAGGGAATTGTCAACGCGCTGAATATCGCGCTCAACCGCGACATGAAATATGATGGCGAGGCGACCACAGTCGAAACGCCTTTCGAAGAAGCGTTCGCGAAGCGGCGGGGCGTCTGTCAGGACTTCGCCCACATCATGATCGCCGCCTTGCGCGAACTTGGCATTCCCGCCGGCTATGTCAGCGGCTTTTTGCGCACCGAGCCGCCTGCGGGCAAGCCGCGGCTGGAAGGCGCCGACGCCATGCATGCCTGGGTTCAGGCCTGGTGCGGACTGGAGGCCGGCTGGATCGAATTCGATCCGACCAACCGCATGCTCGCCGGGCCGGACCATGTTGTGGCCGGCCGCGGCCGCGACTACACCGACGTTGCGCCGGTTCGCGGCGTCATGCGCACGGCAGGCGCGCAAGACATTTCGCAATCGGTGGACGTGTTGCCGCTCGGCTGACTTTGCGGCGGCGGCGTCTCACAAGCGCAACGTGTTCAAACGTCTCAAGCGTGGTTGTGGCCGTAATGCGGATCGCCCGGCAGCCGGCCGAACTTGTCGCGCTCCCCGTGACCGTGATCATGATGGCCGTGACCGTGGTGATCATGCGCATGACGACGTCCGTGTTCCTGATGTACGCTGTCCAGCGGCTGAAACGGTTCGGATATTTCAGCCACCGTTGCGCCCAGCCCGACAAGCAAGTCGCGCATGTCGTGGTTGCGGCCAATCAGAATGCGCTCCTCTTCGATCTGCGCGGCGACATGCCGGCCGCCGAGATGCCACGCGAGATGGCTGAGCGGGGTGCGGTTCCCTGCCCGCACCTCGTAAAGCTCTTCTTCAGCGGCAATGATCTCGACATTGCGGCCATCGTCCAGGATCAGCCGGTCGCCATGTTCGAGCACAACAGGTTCGGTCAGTTCGACGAGGATCTTGTCGCCATGAACGAGTTCCACCGCCCTGCGCCGCATGCGCCGCTCGTCATGCGGCAGAACCGCGAGATCGAAAGGGACCGGCAGGTTCGCTGCATCATGGGCGCGCACAACCTTGCCGGCGCGCGAGAACTTGGTGAAATCGGTGTTGATGGAGAGTTTCATGGCGCCTGGCGAGAATAGAGGATTGAAACCGGTTCACATGCCCGGCAAAAAATCGAGGTCAAGAACCTGGTCGATTGAGAACGGGGGTTCGAGTGGGAAGGCGTCCTCGTTGATCGCTGTCTCGCCGGCCGCCTTGAGCCGCGCGATTTCATACTCCTCGGCAAAAACCTCCGCCGGATAGGTCTTCAGGCTCGGGTTTTCCTTCAGGATCTTTGTCAGTCTAAGACGCTGCTCGCGTATTGTTCCTTGCCAGCTTCCACCGTGACCCGATGGCTGCAATTTCCATTTCAACAGATGGATCAACAATATCTGGAGGCGGCTTTCGATTTCCCGTTTTTCACTCCGTCCCAACGTCTCAATCTCCTCGGCCAGGTTCTCACGGTCCAACTGGTCGAGCTGGCCATTGCGCAACAACGCGGCCTGCTCTTCACACCAGCGAGCGTAATCGGCCTCGAAGGGCGTCAACTGCGGTTTGGGAAAAACGCGATTCATTTGGAAAGCTGTTCTGCCTGAACTCCCGGATCAATCCTCTCAGTCTAACACGCACAATGTTTTCGCATAGTGCACGTCAAATCGTTCCAGACGTGATTGACGAACGGCATGCCACGAAGGCGTCTCAGCAATTGACATTCGGCACACTCAAAAATGGCCACTCGCTCTGCTCCCGGCGATCGCCACAAGCAGCAAGTACGCATTCGCCTGCGGTCCCTATCGCTCCCAACCTGCGGCGAATTCTTTCAGCTGTTTGGTGCGCTCGCGCGTCAGTTGAGCGAGGCAGCCTGACTTCATCATTGGCTCCGCCGAGCCGCCATGGGCTTCCCAACCGGCCAGCTCGCATTGGCCGTCGCGATAGGCGATCCAGCCGCGTTGTCCGGCGAGCAGCGCCTTGGCGGCGCCCTGTAGATTTTTGTTGGGCTCGTCGGCGTCGAGCGCCTTGGCGGTAGCCGTCGCGTCTTTCCATACCCGATTGAGTTCTGCGTCAGCGTTCTCAAAATCGCGCCAGGCGCAGAGATTCAACTCGATCTGGGCCTGAGGGTCAGCGCAGTTGGGCTCGTCTTGCGCCGACGCCGTAACGCAACCCATCAGCACCAGTACGATTGGGACGAGCCGTTTCATCATCTGTGCGCCACGTCCAGTTTGCGAAGGGATAGTCTTATCGCCTGCCGCCGCAACAGACCAGCCGCACTGCACATTGGCGCGGCACCAGATGGTCGCAATGGCTGCGGCGACCTCGATTTCACCGGCGGGCTGGTCGAAATCGCAATGTTGATGGGATCGTAAGCCCTATTCAGCCGCAGCCGCATAGGCGGCTGGCGTATAGTTGAGAACCGGACCGAGCCAACGCTCAACATCGGCCACGTCCATGCGTTTCCGTTTCGCATAGTCCTCGACCTGATCCCGCTCGACCTTTGCGACGCCGAAATAATAGGCTTCCGGCTGCGACAGATAGAGGCCGGAGACCGACGAGCCCGGCCACATCGCCATGCTTTCGGTCAGCCTCACGCCGGTGTTCTTCTCGGCGTCGAGCAGACGGAACAGCGTCACCTTCTCAGTATGATCCGGCTGGGCCGGATAACCGGGCGCAGGACGGATGCCCTGATAGGGTTCGCCGATCAGATCGTCGGGCGCGAAGGTTTCGGCTGCGCCGTAGCCCCACAGTTCCTTGCGCACCAGTTCATGCATGCGTTCGGCAAAGGCTTCGGCGAAGCGGTCGGCCAGCGCCTTGACCAAAATCGACGAATAGTCGTCATTGGCCCGCTCGAAGCGCTCGGCGATCGCGACCTCCTCAATGCCGGCAGTGACGACAAATCCACCGACATAATCCGGTTTGCCACTGTCCTTTGGCGCGACAAAATCGGCCAGCGCCACATTGGCCTTGCCGTCGCGTTTGGTCAGTTGCTGGCGCAGCGTGAAGAATGTGCCGCGCACCGCCTTGCGGTCATCGCCTTCATAAAGCTCAATATCGTCGCCAACCGCATTGGCCGGCCAGAAACCGGCGACAGCGCGCGGCGCGAACCATTTTTCGTCGATGATCTTTTTCAGCATTGCCTGGGCATCGTCAAACAGCTGACGCGCAGCGGCGCCCTGTTTCTCGTCTTCGAGAATCTTCGGGTAACGGCCCTTCAGCTCCCAAGTCTGGAAGAATGGCGTCCAGTCAATGTAGCGCGCCAGCTCTTCAAGATCCCAGGTCTCGAAGGTCTTGACGCCAAGGAAGGACGGTTTGGGCGGCGTATAGCCACTCCAGTCCACTTTGTGGGCGTTGGCCCGCGCCTTGGCCAGCGGCAGGCGCTGCTTGTCGGCCTCGGCGCGATGGTGGGCCGCCGCCACCTTGGCGTATTCGGCCTGCACGGTCTCGACATAGCCGCCCTTCATCTGCGGCGACAACAGACTTCCCACCACGCCCACTGCACGGCTGGCGTCGGTCACATACACCGCCTGACCGCGACCATAGCGCGGATGAATCTTAACCGCCGTATGGACCCGGCTGGTGGTTGCGCCGCCAATCAGCAGCGGGATGTCAAAACCCTCGCGCTCCATTTCGGCAGCAACATGCGCCATTTCATCAAGCGACGGCGTGATCAGACCGGACAGGCCGATAATGTCGGCCTTCTCGGCTTTGGCGGTTTCCAGTATCCTGGCCGCCGGCACCATCACGCCAAGGTCGATAATCTCGTAATTGTTGCAGGCGAGCACGACGCCAACAATGTTCTTGCCGATGTCATGCACGTCGCCTTTTACGGTCGCCATGACGATCTTGCCGGCGCTCTTGCGCTGGTCGGCGCCGCCATTGGCGAGTTTCTCGGCTTCCATATAGGGCAGCAGGATGGCGACTGCCTGTTTCATAACGCGGGCCGACTTGACCACTTGCGGCAGGAACATCTTGCCTGCGCCAAACAAGTCGCCGACGACATTCATGCCGGCCATCAGCGGCCCTTCAATGACATGCAGCGGCCGCTCGGCCTTCTGCCGCGCCTCTTCGGTGTCGGCGTCGATATACTCGGTGATGCCGTTGACCAGCGAATGCTCCAGCCGTTTTTCAACCGGCAGGTCGCGCCAGGCAAGGTCCTTCTCCTTGGCTTCCTTGCCGCCCTGCCCCTTGTAGCGTTCGGCAAGTTCCAGCATGCGCTCTGTCGCCGTGCCGCCAGCTTTTGGCGTACGGTTCATCACGACATCTTCGCACGCCTCACGCAGCTCAGGATCGATCGATTCATAGACCGCCAGCTGCCCGGCATTGACGATGCCCATGTCCATGCCGGCCTGGATCGCATGATAGAGGAACACGGCATGCATGGCCTCGCGCACCGGTTCGTTGCCGCGGAACGAAAAGCTCAGATTCGACACGCCGCCAGACACATGCACATGCGGCAGCGTCCCGGTGATTTCGCGCGTCGCCTCAATGAAGTCGACGCCGTAATTGTCATGTTCTTCAATGCCGGTGGCGATGGCGAAAATGTTCGGGTCGAAAATGATGTCCTGCGGCGCGAAACCCGCCTTTTCGGTCAACAGCTTGTAGGCGCGGGTGCAGATTTCCACCCTGCGGGCCCTGGTGTCCGCCTGCCCCTGCTCGTCAAACGCCATCACAACGACGGCTGCGCCATACATGCGGCAAAGCCGCGCCTGTTTCAGGAAGGCATCCTCGCCCTCCTTCATCGAGATCGAATTGACCACCGACTTGCCCTGCACGCATTTCAGCCCAGCCTCGATGATCTCCCATTTTGAGCTGTCGATCATCACAGGCACGCGCGCAATGTCGGGCTCGGCGGCGATCAGGTTGAGGTATTCGACCATCGCCTTCTTCGAATCGATCAGCCCCTCATCCATGTTGACGTCGATGATCTGTGCGCCGTTTTCGACCTGATCGCGGGCTACATCGAGCGCTGCTGCGAAGTCGCCAGCCGTGATCAGCTTGCGGAACTTGGCGGAGCCGGTGACATTGGTGCGCTCGCCGACATTGACGAACGGGATATCGTTGGTGAGCGTAAACGGCTCCAGGCCAGAAAGCTGCATGAAGGTTTTCGGCTCGGGAAGCGTGCGCGGCGGGAAGGCGGCGACCGCCTCAGCAATTGCCGCAATATGCTCAGGCGTCGAGCCGCAACAGCCGCCAACCACATTGACCAGCCCTTCGCGCGCAAATTCAGCCACCTGCGCGGCCATATATTCCGGCGTCTCGTCATATTGGCCAAAGGCGTTGGGCAGGCCCGCATTGGGATAGGCGCAGGTGAATGTATCGGCGACGGCGCTCAGCTCTCCAAGATGGGGCCGCATGGCCGCAGCGCCCAGCGCACAATTCAAGCCAATCGTGAACGGATTGGCGTGACGCACCGAATGCCAGAAGGCGGTTGGGGTCTGGCCTGACAGAGTGCGGCCCGAAAGATCGGTGATCGTGCCGGAAATCATAATCGGCAGGCGCACGCCCTTCTCGGCAAAGATTTCCTCGCAGGCGAAGATCGCCGCCTTGGCGTTCAATGTATCGAAGATCGTCTCAATCAGGATCAGGTCGGAGCCGCCATCGATCAAGCCGCGAAGCTGTTCGCCATAGGCGGTGCGCAGATCGTCAAAGGTGACGGCGCGATATCCCGGATTGTTGACGTCCGGGGAGATTGAAGCAGTACGGTTGGTCGGCCCGAGCGCGCCAGCGACGAAACGCTGCTTGCCGTCTTCCTGCTGGGCGCGGATCACAGCGCGGCGCACAAGACGCGCGCCATCGCGGTTCAATTCGTAGACCGCGTCCTCCATCCCGTAGTCAGCTTGCGCGATAGAGGTCGAAGAGAAGGTGTTGGTTTCAATAATGTCGGCCCCGGCCTTGGCGTAGCGGTAGTGGATATCCTCGATCGCCTTGGGCTGGGTCAGGATCAGCAGATCATTATTGCCCTGCTGGTGGCAGACGCAGCCTGCAAAGCGCTCGCCGCGGAAATGATCCTCGCCAAGGCCGAGACCCTGTATCTGCGTGCCCATGGCGCCGTCCAGCACGAGGATCCGCTCCCGCGCCGCAGCCTTCAGTGCGGCCAACACATCCTTGCGGTCCGGCGATGCGCCTTCAGCGCCAAACAGGGCGTCGGTCGACGATTGTTTCTGCGACATGATTCATCCTCTTCGCGACAGAACTCGCAGATCACATAAAGACATCTTTATGTCAACATGCGAGCTATTTGCCGCAAATGCCGGACGCTATGTTGAAATAGATGGATCGCCAGGCTGGCGCTTGACGAAGCAGTCTGCAAAATGTCCTGATCGTCACCATCAAACGGGGAGCACGGTTGCCAAGCGTTATGGTCACTGGGAGATAAGGGTGGACTGGCTTCGGCTTTCTCCAGAAGAGTGGGTGGCGGTCGGCTTGTCGATAAAGGTCGCGACTGTCGCCATGATCGCCAGCCTTCCAGCCGGCATATTCGTCGCATGGCTTTTGGCGCGGCGCGATTTTTGGGGCAAATCGCTGCTCAATGGAATCGTGCACCTGCCACTGATCCTGCCGCCGGTCGTCACCGGCTATCTTTTGCTGCTCAGTTTCGGACGGCGCGGCCCGATCGGCTCTTTTCTCGACCAGTGCTGCGGCATCGTGTTCTCTTTTCGATGGACGGGCGCCGCACTTGCCTGTGCCATTATGGCGTTCCCATTGCTGGTTCGCGCCATCCGGCTTTCCATGGAATCGGTCGATCCCAAACTGGAAGCCGCCGCAGGCACGCTGGGCGCCAACCCGGTCTGGGTCTTCGCTACCGTGACCCTGCCGCTGATATTGCCTGGCGTCATCGCCGGCATGATCCTGTCCTTCGCCAAGGCAATGGGCGAGTTTGGCGCGACAATCACCTTTGTCTCCAACATTCCCGGCGAAACGCAGACCCTGCCCTCCGCAATCTACACGTTCACTCAAGTGCCAGGCGGCGACACCGGCGCATTACGGCTGACTTTGGTCTCCATCGCCATCGCCATGGCCGCGCTTTTCGCCTCTGAAGCCATGGCGCGCCACGTCGGCCGGCGGATCGATCCCTGATGGGCGTCGATGTCGCGGTCCGCCACCGGCTGGGCAATTTTGAACTCGACGCCGCGTTTCAGTCGAAGGGCCGGCTGACTGCATTGTTTGGCCCCTCCGGCTCCGGCAAGACCAGCCTCATCAATATTCTGGGCGGTTTGCTCAAGCCGCAACAGGGCCGGGTCGCCGTCGACGCAACGGTCTTTGTCGACACTGAACGACATGTTTTTGTGCCCACCCACAAGCGGCGCATCGGCTATGTGTTCCAGGATGCACGGCTGTTTCCGCATCTGACCGTAGCGCAGAATCTCGGCTATGGCCGTTGGTTCACCCCTGCCCGAGAGCGCACCGCACAAACCGGGCTGATCGTTGAAATGCTGGGTATCGGCAATCTGATGGCAAGGCGGCCCGATGCGCTTTCCGGCGGTGAGAAACAGCGCGTCGCCATTGGCCGGGCTTTGGCCTGCAGTCCGCGCCTGCTCCTGATGGACGAGCCGCTTGCTTCGCTGGATGACGCGCGCAAGGCCGAGATTCTACCTTATATCGAGCGTCTTCGTGACGAAGCGCGCATCCCCATTGTCTATGTTTCGCATTCCATCGCCGAAGTTGCCCGGCTGGCCGACGATATCGTGATGCTGGAGCGCGGCAGGGTCGCGGCGGCTGGTCCGGCGTCGCAGGTGCTCTTGCGCACCGACCTGCTGGCTGACCAGGAGCGCATTGAGGGTGGCGCAATCCTCGAAATGTCCATCGTCGGCCAAGATACTGATTACCGCATGACCCTACTTCGTTCGGCCGCCGGCGATATGCGCGTTCCACAGATTGCAGGCGCAAATGGACAGACGGTGCGCCTGAGACTTCGGGCGCGCGACGTCATGCTGGCGCTGAAAGAACCACAGGCCATTTCCGGCCTGAACATCCTGCGCGGCAAGGTCACCGCGATTCGCGAAGACGCCAGCGGCAATGTCGACGTGACCGTTGGCTGCGGCGGCCAGCCCATTTTGGCCCGTATTACCCGCCTTTCGCGCGACCGGCTGGCCATCAAGCCCGGATTGCCGGTGTACGCCATCGTGAAATCGGTTAGTTTCGACCGGGAAGCAGCCGCGCTTGCAATGCGTGGCCCGGAGACCTGACATGCCATCGCTAAGTCTGCGCATCAATCTTGACCCCGAAGGACGCATCGGTCCGGGCAAGATCGAACTGCTGGAGCAGGTCGCGGCGTTTGGCTCGATCTCGGCGGCGGCGCGATCGATGGAAATGTCCTACAAACACGCCTGGGACCTGATCGAAGAGATGAACCAGTTGTTTCAGAAACCGCTGGTCACGGCCCAGACCGGCGGCAAAAAGGGAGGCGGCGCACAGTTGACGCCGTTGGGGCTGGCCGTGGTGGCGCGCTTCCGCGCCATAGAACGCGCCGCGACAAGCGCGGCCGACCAGCATATTCAGGCGCTACAGGCTGAAATAGAAGCAGCCTGAATTATGCAGCTGCCGCGACAACCTGAACGTTGCGGCGCACTTCTTCGTCATTGAGCAGGCCGCCGGCGCGCAGCAGCGCGGCAAAACGGCCATTGCGCTGCGCCAATTCGTTGAAGCCGCCCATTTCGACGACACGACCGTGATCCATGAACACCACAAGGTCGGAGTCACGTACGGTCGAAAGCCGATGCGCGATAATCAGCGTGGTCCGATCCTGCCGCAGCATGTCGATAGCGTCCTTGACCCGCGCCTCCGTCTCAACGTCCAGCGCGCTGGTCGCCTCGTCCAGGACCAGGATCGGCGCGTCTTTCAGCACGGCGCGGGCAATCGCCAGGCGCTGACGTTCGCCGCCAGACAAATGGCTGCCGCGCTCGCCAACGACTGTGTCGTAGCCTTCGGTTTTTTCAAGGATGAAGTCCTGCGCAGCCGCGGCGCGAGCCGCTGCATGAACTTCCTCATAGGTCGCATCCTCGCGGCCAATACGGATGTTGTCCTCAATCGAACGGTTGAAGAGCCCGGCGTCCTGGAACACGGTGGCGATCGACTGGCGAACTGACTTCTTGGTCACGCTGCAAGCGTCAACGCCATCGATCAGGATGCGCCCTTCGGTGGGGTTATGGACGCGCTGCAGCAGGTTGATCAGCGTCGTTTTGCCTGCGCCGGTCGGGCCGACAATTGCTACAGTCTGGCCGGCGGCGACGTCGAACGACACGCCTTCAACGCCCTTGCTCGAACCCGGGAAAGCAAACCCGACATTCTCGAAGCGAATGTGACCTGTCGCGCGGCCAAGCTCGTGCAGGTCCGCCGCTTCCTGCACATCAGCGGCGGCGTCTTCGAGCTTGAAGAACTCATCGAGACGCACACGAGCCTCAAAGATCTGGTTCACGAAGGCCGAGATCTGGTCGAGCCGCGAAATCAGCAGCGCTGCAAAGCCGGTGAAAGCGATAATGTTGCCGACCTTCATCTGGCCGGTGCTGACCAGATAGGCGCCGATCAATAGGACCACCATCATCGATATGGCCGAGGCGAGCCGGTTCAGCGCGCTGGCCAGCGCCCACCAGTCCAGAACCGGGTTCTGCGCCTTCAAGAGATCGGCCACATGCTGGCGCAGCGCCGCTGTTTCCTGGGCGACGCGGTTATAGCTTTGCAGCACCGAAACGTTGTTGACCGAGTCGGAGACGTGCGAAAACACGTTGTGATAGTTGCGCTCGACGCTGGTCTGCCCTTCCTTCGTCTTGCGCATGACCAGACGGCCAACGCCTATATAGGCGACGCCCAACCCGGCCAGCACCAGCGACATGCGCCAGTCCATGGAAATGGCTGTCGGCACCAGAAGGACCAGCGCAACCGCCGTCGACAAATGAGTGCGCATGAATTCAAGCCACAGGCCAAACAGCGTCTCGACCGCGCGCAGCAGCGTGTGCAGCGAATTGGACGTGCCGCGCTGCTGATGCCAGCATAGCGGCATCGAGATAACGTGCTCGAAAGAGTCCGCCAACACCTTGCCGCGCAAGGCATGCGCCATTCGGTCGGCGCCGCGCGCCACCAAGACAAAGGCGATAATGTTGAAGACGCCAAGTGCGGCCCACATGGCCAAAGTCGGAATGACATTTGTCTTGTCCGAAATCGCGTCGATCACCCGGCCGAAAAGCACAGGCTCGGCTATCGCCACGGCGGCGAGAGCAACATTGGCCGCGCAGATGAGGAACACCTTCCCCTTCTCAGCGCCAAGGTAGCCTAGCGCTCTCCAGTAGACTCCCAGCAAAGTCACAGGAACTATCCCTTGCTCAACCCAAATTGTGCGCTGCACAAGACGCGTCCATCTAGAATGCAATGCGCTGGATTACAATGAGCAAGCAGCCATCCAGTTGCGGCTAAAGTAGCGGATTCGTATCTCCATGCTAAAATGTCGCAGGAGCGTAACCACCTGAAACCAAGGAGAAAATGGCGGAGTCGTGGCAAAAGCGTGGCCGGGGGCCGGCGGCGGCGTCACGCCTGCCCCGGCAGCTTGACCTCCACCTTCACAACGCCCGCACCGCCAAGATCGAAACCGGCGCCTTTTTGAGCCTTGCCGTCGCGTTTCACCTTGATCGTTCTGGCCGCGTTGTCGCGCGAAACGTCGATCCGGTAGGTCACGCCGTCGACCTTCATGGTGACCGCGAAAGCCTTCCAATGACCGGGAATGGCCGGGCTCAAAACGACACGTCCACCCTGACGGCGGATACCGAGGATCGACTCAACAGCCACCCGGTACATCCAGCCCGCCGAGCCTGTATACCAGGTCCAGCCGCCCCGGCCGCCCTTGTCGCCTTCCGAATAGATATCGGCGGCGACAACATAGGGTTCGACCCGGTAGCGTTCGGCGGATTCGGCGTCCAGCGCATGATTGATCGGGTTGAGCATGGAATAGGCTTCATAGGCTTCGTCCCCGAGGCCGAGTTCGGCCAGGGCGGCGGCGGCCCAGGTTGCTGCGTGGGTATATTGGCCGCCATTTTCGCGCACGCCGGGAGGATAGCTTTTGATATAGCCAGGATCCTTGTCGGTCTTGTTAAAGGGCGGCGTGAACAGTTTGATGATCTCCAGTTCGTCATCAATCAGATGCTCCTTGACCGAAGCCATGGCGGTGCGCGAGCGGGCTTCGTCGCCCTGCCCTGACAGAACGCTCCAGGACTGGGCGATTGAATCGATCTGGCATTCATCGGAGTTGCGCGAACCCAGCGGCGATCCATCGTCAAAGCTGCCGCGGCGATACCAGGCGCCATCCCAGGCAACGGTTTCCAGCGCCCGCTTCACCACATCGGAGTGCTTTTGAAACCGGACGGCGCGCTCATTATCCTTGCGGATTTTCGCCAGTGGAACGAAACCGTCAATCGCCTTGAGCAGGAACCAGCCAAGCCACACGCTCTCGCCTTTCCCGCCAATGCCGACATTGTTCATGCCGTCATTCCAGTCGCCACCCAGGATCAGCGGCAGACCGCGCTCGCTGGTTCGTTTCATCGCCAGATCGAGCGCGAGGGCCGCGTGTTCATAAACCGTCGCGGCGCGTTTGGAAATTTCGGGCGTGTAGAATGCGTCGTGCTGTCCCGGCTCCAGCGGCGCGCCTTCGATGAAGGGCAGTTTCTCGTCCAGCAGGGACATATCGCCGGTCACCGACACATAGTAGGACACGCCGTAGGCAAGCCACACCACGTCGTCGGAAATCAGCGTGCGAACGCCGGCGCCCGTGCGCGGCAGCCACCAATGCTGCACATCGCCCTCCGGGAACTGCCGGCGCGCCGCATTGAGAATTTGCTCGCGCGCCAGCGACGGATCGTGGGTCAGCAAGGCCAGCGTATCCTGCAACTGGTCCCGGAAGCCAAACGCGCCGCTCGCCTGATAGAAAGCCGACCGGGCGCGCACCCGGCACGACAGGCTCTGATAGGGCAGCCAGTGGTTGACCATGGCGCTGAAAGCCGGGTCCGGCGTTTCGACCTGGACGGTATCGAGGAAACTGCGCCAGGCGCGTTCGTTTTCAACCAGCCGCTCGTCATAGGCGCGGGCTACATGTTTCTCGATCAACCGCCCCGCTTCGTCATGCGAAGCTGCGTCACCGATCAGCCAGATGGTCGTGACCTCGCCACCGGCAGGCACGTCGATATCGCGAGCAATCGCCGAGCAGGCGTCGCGCCCGGCCTCTATCGCGCCCGACATTGTCGAGCCATTTAGAACCGCCTGAGGCATTGTCACCGAGCCACCGCCAATGAACTCGGCCCGGTCCGCCGTGAAGCCTGACGGCGCCGCGTCACTGGCCAGGAAGGCGACACGATCGCCATAGTCGAGGCTGTAGGGATTGGTCGCCAGCAACGCGCCCGACGCTTCGTCCCGTGATGGCACTATGGTCGGCGCGCTTTTTGCGCGATTGGTGCCGAGCACCCATTCGGCATAGGCGTAGACGCGCAGGCGCTTTGGGCTATTGCCGCGATTGACCAGCCGCAGACGCATCACCTTTACCGGATCAACCGGATCGACCAATTGAGTCAGTTCGGCCGTCAGGCCATCGCGGGTCGCCGTGAAGGTCGAGACGCCCTGCCCGTGGCGCGCTTCATATAGTATGGAAGGATCGCGAGCGACGGCGGCATAGGGCGCGAAGGCCGCGCCGCTTTCCAGATCATGGATATAGAAGGCCTCTCCCGGACGGTTCGATACCGGATCGTTCGACCATGGCGTCAGCTGGAAATCGCGACTGTTGCGGCTCCAACTGAAGGACGCGCCCTCGGCCGAGGTATGGAACCCAAAATTGCCGTTGGCGACCACGTTGACCCAGGGCTGCGGCGTCGAGCGGTCGCCGGTCAGCCGCACCACATAGTCGCGACCGTCACGGTCGAAACCGCCTGTGCCATTCCAATAGGCCAGTCCCTCACCCGATGCGGCAGCGAAGTGGCCCGCAGCGGCGGGCGGCTCGCCTGTGTGCAGCACCGGCGCGACCTTGTCCGTTGTCGAGGCGACGACGCGGATTTCCTGTGCCTGGATTGCGGCCGTCTCGGCGCGCTCGATCTGGTCGAAGATCGTTCCGTTGCGGGTGTGGAATGCTATCCGCGCGACGGCCACCAGCGTCTTGTAGGAATGCTCGTCCATCAGGTCGCGGCGCACTGCAAAAATGTGCTGGCGCGGACCATATTCGCGTCCCCGCACGCGGCTGTTCTCACACATTGCCTCGATCGCGTGCTGCAGGTCCTGCACGTAGGTCGCAGCCTGTTCGTTGATCACCACAAAATCGGCGAGCAGTCCGCGAGAACGCATATATTCCTGATAGCGTAGCGCCTGTGCGACAATCTCAATGTCTGCAATGTCGGCGATACGCACGGCGAAGATCGGAAAATCGCCCGAGATCGCCATCGGCCACAGCGCCGACTGGCGCCCCAGACCAATCGCAATCGTTTCCGGCGAGGCCCGCATGAAGGGATCGGGATAGATCAGCCCACGCGCCAGTTTCTGTACATTGGCCGCGTCGGCGAGACTCAAGCCAAAATGCCTGGTCTGCACCTGCGAACGGGTCCAGGACAACGTCGACTGCCGCGCAAAGCTCTCGGGATGGTCAAGCACCGCCATCTGGGCGTCCAGTTCGGCGCGATCCTTGCCAGCGATCGTCCAGAATGTCAGCGACACCTTCTTGCCTGCGGGCACCCGAACGCGACGCCGCAGCGCCATGATCGGATCGAGCACAAAGCCGTCGGCGCCGCTCAACCGCGCATCGGCGTCAAACGCCGCCGGGTTGGTTATCGAACGCCCCCGCCCGAGAAATGCGCGCCGGTCGGTCTCGGCCTGTGTTTCTCGCGCGCCACCATTGGGGTCGGTGACAAAATGGGCCAGGGCGATGTCTGGCTCGCCGCCGCTACGTTTGCGCCGGTGCGCGAATATTGCATTGTTGCCTTCGGCGATCTGCGTTTCCACAAACATCTTGGAGAAGGCCGGATGCGCATTGTCACTGGCCTCGCTGCCAACCACCAATTCGGCATAAGTGGTCACCTCGATTTGACGATCGGCGTCGCCTTCGTTGATCAACATGATGCGCCGGCCTTCGCCGTTGCCCTCCGACACCACGATGCATTCCAACTCGGACCGCAGCGTGCCGACCTGTTTGACGAAAGTCGCCTTGTCGTCGGCGAAATAGACCTGCGCATGTTCGCCTTCGATCGATTTTGGCTCGGCTGTCGCCGACCACCAGGCGCCATCGTCGACATCACGCAGGAAGACATAGCTCCCAAGCCGATCCTCTGACGGGTCGGGTTGCCAGCGGTTGATCGCCAGATCGCCCCATTTGCTGACGCCCGAACCGGTCGCTGTCAACATCGTCGAATAGCGGCCATTCGACATCAGGCTGGTGGCGCGCAGCGCTCGCTTGGGATCAAGGATCATCCTCGTATCGGGCGCTTGTGCGTCGCTTTCAGCCTTGACGCGATCGGAGGCGTCGGTGCGCACGGTGGCGATCGGAATGTCGCGCGGGGCTTTCTCCTGCAACAGTAGTTCGGCCGCCTCGATCACCGGATCGCTGTGAAACCGGTCGCGCATACGTCCTTCAAACACAACGTCGGCAATGGCGACAATCGACATGCCAGTGTGGTGAGCCATGTAATTATAGACGATGGCGCAGGTCTGCCCCTCCGGCACGCGCTGCGGCGTGAAGTCGACGGCGTCATAGAAACCGTAGCGCCCATAAGCGCCGATCCCTTGCAGGCGATCGAGATTTTCGACCGCTTCCCGCGGGAAATACTGCGCAGCCAATATCGTCGCGTAAGGCGCAATGACCGTGTTGTGGCCAAGACCACGCTTCAACCCGAGGCCCGGCACGCCGAAATTGGTGTACTGATAGGTCATCTCGTGGTCGCGCGCATTATAGGCCGCTTCCGAAATACCCCACGGCACCTGCTTCTCGCCGCCATACTGGATCTGCCGGCGAATGATCATGCGGTTGGTCTGGTTCAAAATACCGCCGATCGGCTCCTTCATCACCAGGGGCGGCATCAGGTACTCGAACATCGAGCCTGACCAGGACATCAGCGCGCCGCTGAAACCGATCTCGACAATCGGCCTGCCAAGCCTGAACCAGTGATCGGTCGCAATGTCGCCCTTGGCGATGGCGAACAGACTGGTCAGCCTAGCCTCAGAGGCGAGAAGATCGTAGCAGCTGCCGTCGAGCTGGCGATCCTCGACCCGATAGCCAATCGAAATCAGCTTTCGCTCGGTGTTGAGCAGGAAGCCGAACTCCATGTCCAGCGCAAAGGTGCGGGCGCGGTCGCGCAGCACGGTCAGACGCCGGCGCAGATCGTCGACCTTGACTTTGTCGCCATGCGCGTCGGCGACATGATGTTCCGCGGTGCGCTCCATGACTGCGCCCCATTCGGCCAGTTCGGCAGTCTTGGGACTTTCAGTTTCGTGGTGGATGGAATCGGTAATCTTGCGTATCTCCGAACCAAGCACGGCCAGATTCAGCGTTCGGATCGACGCCAGTTCGGGTTCACTGCGGACTGTTTCGACAGTGCGGCGCATGCCGTCAATGCGGTCCTGCAGGCGCTGGCGCAATGGCCGTACTGCGCGACGATCATCGGGTACAGCGTCCAGATGCTCCTGCAAAACATTGACGACGTCGAGCATGCCCTCGAAGTCGCCTTGCATATACACCGAAGGCGACTGCGCCCATTCCTCGCACGCGCCGCCCATGGCGATCAGGTGCCCTGCCAGATTGCCACTGTCTACGGCAGAGATATAGAGCGGGTGCAATGGCAGCAGCGTCTTGGTGTCGTACCAATTGTAGAGGTGGCCGCGCGAACGCTCCATGCGCTCGATGGTCGCCAATGTGGCTTCCATCCGCTCCACCGCATCCTGCATCGATATCCAGCCAAAGTCGCGGGCGCTGACCGTCGAAATCAGATACATCCCTATATTGGTTGGAGAAGTGCGGTTTGCGACCACCGGGTGCGGCGTTTCCTGAAAATTGTCAGGCGGCAGGAAACTGTGTTCGGCGGTGACAAAGGTCTCGTAGTAATGCCAGGTGCGCCGCGCAACGGCGCGCAGCCTGACCCGATCCTTGTCTTCCAGGATCAGAGTGTCTTCGGTCTCGGCTGAACGGCTGACAAGATAGGCGAAAGCCGGTGAACCGCCCCAGAAAATTGCAAAAGTGAATGCGACGAGTGCGCCGGTCGACCCCGTCATCAACGGGATAATCAGACCAACTGCCGCGATGATGACCGCGCCGCGCATCGACCGGTAATAGGCGGCGATATCGTTTGCGCCGGCCTTTTGCGCCTGTGACGCCGTACGCCATTCGAGCAGGTTCTTGTGACTGACAACCAGGCGATAGAGCGTTCGGACGATTGCGTCGCCCATTAACCAGGCCGAATGCGCCATGAACACCGTCTTCATGGCGACCAGAGCCGTGCCATAAACAACATCACGGACCAACGCGGTCAGATGACCGCGCAGCGTCACCTCGCTGCTCTTGGGTATCAGCGAGTTCACGATATTGAAAGTTGGGG
>Ga0209573_1001703_pt1 | contig 31910 bp, 28 predicted proteins | sample TNRBio252014_DNA_FD_185870 | JGI IMG/M metagenome (GOLD analysis project Ga0209573, IMG submission 185870) | Wastewater treatment Type I Accumulibacter community from EBPR Bioreactor in Madison, WI, USA - TNR Reactor_6/25/2014_ DNA (SPAdes)... | ecosystem: Engineered > Bioreactor > EBPR >...
GACTTCGGTATGAAATCCGATGCTCTGGCTGTTGATGGATGTGCTTGGCTCGCTTTGGATCACCCGCAACGGCCTGCGTTGACCAGGCCGAAGACTTGAGTCCACAATCGAGTCCATTCCGTGACGCCTGGATCGGAAAAGACGTTCGTAATAAACGAGTTAGCGACCGGGTGCTGTTCCCTTCACCCGCTCCACGCATCGCCTGATGCGGCTGGCCTCCCGGTCCCACCGGTCTCCTTGCCCTGGTGCATGAAGCTGCTGTTCGTCCACCAGAACTTCCCGGGCCAGTTCAGACACCTCTCGCCGGCGCTGGCGGCCGCAGGCCACGAGGTGCGTGCGCTCGGCATCCATGCCAACGGCCCTGGGCTGCCCGGGGTCGTCCACCATCGTTACTCGGTCGACGGCCAGGCGGCGGCGGTGAATGCCGCCTGGATGCCCATGCGCGAGTGGCAGACCAAGGTGGTGCGCGGCCGCACCGTCGCTGCCGTCGCCGACGCCTGGGCCGGCCAGGGGTGGACACCCGATGTCGTGTTCGCCCACTCGGGCTGGGGCGAGTCGCTCTTCCTGCGCGATGTGCTTCCGCGCGCCCGACAGCTGGTGTATGCCGAGTACTACTACGGCACTGCGGGTGGCGACGCCGGCTTCGACCCGGAGTTCGGTGTCGAGACCGTGGACGAGCGCATTCGTTCGCGCATGAAGAATACACATCTGCTGCATGCGCTGGCTGCCAGCGATGGCGCGCTGTCGCCGACAGAGTTCCAGCGCAGCCTGCACCCCGCAGGCCTGCGTGAACGCATCGAGGTCGTGCATGACGGCATCGACACAAGGCAGTTCGTGCCTGATCCCGAGGCTGCCTGGACGCTACCGGGCAAGCAGATCGTCTTCCGGCCCGGGGACGAGGTGATCACCTTCGTCGCCCGGCAGCTCGAGCCCTACCGGGGCTACCACGTGTTCATGCGCGCGCTGCCCTCGCTGCTGGCCCGGCGGCCCGGACTGCATGTCGTGATCGTCGGTGGCGACGGCGTCAGCTACGGCGCGGCGCCGCCAGCGGGGACCACGTGGAAGCAGGTCTTCCTCGACGAGCAGGCCGGACGGCTGGATCTGTCGCGCGTGCACTTCGTGGGCCGGCTGGCGCACCAGGAGCTGACGCGGCTGTTCCAGGTCACGGCCGCGCATGTCTACCTGACCTATCCCTTCGTGCTGTCCTGGTCCCTGCTCGAGGCGATGAGCATCGGCTGCCTGATCGTGGGCTCGCGCACCGCGCCGGTGCAGGAGGTGATCGAGCATGGCCGCAACGGCTTGCTGGTCGACTTCTTCGATGTCGAGGCGCTGGCCGCCACTGTGGCTGACACGCTGGAACGCAGGCAGCGCCTGACGGCCCTGCGTGAGGCCGCCCGCCGCGACGCGGTCGACCGATTCGACCTGCTGGACCGCTGCCTGCCGGCCCAGATGGCCTTCACGCTCGGTCAGCGCTGAGCGGGCGGCCCGTCGCCCCGCCGTTATCATCCTCCGACGCGTCCGCATCGGCCGCCGGGTCCCTCCATGCGATCTCCATGACCGAGCCGTTCAAGGTCCTTGCCGTGGCAGCGGCAGCGCCCGACCTGTGGGGTTCGTCGTTCGGGCCTTTCGTCGTCGAGTGCGTGCCGACGCTGGCCGAAGCCGCAAGCCGGCTGCGGGCGGAGGGCTGCGACGCGGTGCTGATCCAGCTCGCCGCGGAGGCCGAGCTGGCGGCCTTGAGCAGCTGGCCGGCACTGTCGCACGCCGTGCTGGATGCGGCGGTCGTCGTGCTGGCCCCCGAGCCCGACGCGGCGCAGTCGTCTCGCTTGCTGCAACTGGGCGTGCAGGATGTGCAACCGTGGGTCGATGCCGTCGCGCTGGGCCGGCTGCTGCGACTGGCGATCGAGCGCAAGCGCCTGGAGATGGCGGCGCGCAAGGCCTATGCCACCGACCTGGCCACCGGACTGCCCAACCATGCGCAGTTGCTGGAGCACATGACCCACCTGGTGGCCCTGCGGGCGCGGGAGCCGGCGCCCATGGCGCTGATCGCCTTGCGCGTGGAGGGCCTGGCCAGCACCGTGGCAGCGATGGGCGTCGAGGCGGCCAACGTGCTGCGCCGCAAGGTGGCCGTGCGGCTGCGCTCCGGGCTGCGGGCCAGCGATGTCGTGGCATCGACGGGCAGCGACACCTTTGCAGTGCTGCTGGCCTGGATCGACGCCCCCCGCGACGGCGAGGCCGTGGCGCGCAAGCTGGCCACCTCGCTTTCACAGCCGTATTCGGTCGCCGGGCGCGAGCGCAGCCTGCAGGTCAGCGTCGGGCTCGCCTCGTTTCCCGAACATGGCGAGCGTGCCGAGCAGCTGCTGCGCCGGGCCTTGGGGCAGGCGGCGTCGGTGGTGAGCCTGGGGCCGACGGGGATCGGCCTGCGCGCCGAGCGCGGACCGGCAAGCGCCGCCAACGACGAGCTGTAGCCGCCTTGGGCGCCGCCGGGCCGTCGTCGTGCGGGCGAGGTCAGCGGCGGCGCCAGGCCCACCAGGCGCCGGCCGCGACAACCAGGATGGAAGCCGCCCACCAGGGCCAGGTGGACTCCTCCGGTGCCTCTTGCCGCTCGGGCCGCGGGCTTGCGCCGGGCGGCGCCGTGGTCGCGTAGGGGTTGAAGACCGAGCCCCCCGGGCCCTCGGCGGCCAGCGCGGCCGGCGCGGGCGCCGACGGCGCCGCGGACGGTCCGGCGGCCGCCTGGCCTGGCCAGGGCACCCAGGGCCGGCCGGGTGTGTCGGCGCTGGCTCGCCAGCCCCAGCGGCCCTGGCGCTGCTCGAGGCTGGGGTTCTCGGCCCATCGGTCGGGAAGTGCCTGCTCCACGAGCATGCGCGGCGGCTCGGTCGCGGCGGGGTGCCAGCGCCAGGCCTGCAGGCGCGGGCTGCCGCCGCTGCCCTGCAAGAGCCCGATCAGCCAGGCCCCGCCGTCCTGTGCGAGCGAAAGCGCCTGGGCCGGAATGGCGGCCGGAAGGTGCAGGAAGCCGCCCGCCCCGAGGCGGCCGTCCAGGCGCCCCTCAGGGCCGAGGCGAAAAAGCACCACACGCTCGTCCGCGGCAGCGGTCAGGGTGCCCAGCACCCAGGTGTGGCCGCCGTCGCCGACGAGGGCATCTGCGGGAATCAGGTCCGCCGACGGTGCAGCCACCCGCGACAGCCCTCCAGGCCCCCAGCGAGGGTCGGGCGTGCCCTGGGCGTCGAGCCGTGCCAGCAGGGCGGCGTGATGGCCCGAGGCGGGCTCGGTGAACCCGAAGACCAGGATCTGGCCCTGCGGGTCGACACGCAGGCCGGCAGGCACCGCCGTGCCGTCGCCGAAACCGAACCTGACCGAGCCTTGCTGGCCGAAGCTGCGGTCCAGACCCTGCGGCCCCTGCCGCCGCTCGAGGCGATACTGCCCCTCTGCGCCGGAAGGGTCCTCGACGACGGCCATCACGAGTCCGCCGGGCGCCGCAGCGGTCCACTCCGCGCCGGCCATGGGCGCGAAGCCCATGGCCAGGGCGGCGAGCAGTGCCCGCAGGCGGTCGCGGACCGCCAGTCTCAGCGCTGGATGTCGCCCAGGCACAGGTACTTGGTCTCGAGGTAGTCGTCGATGCCCTGGCGGGCCCCTTCGCGGCCCAGCCCGGACTGCTTGACCCCGCCGAAGGGCACTTCGGCGGTCGAGATCAAGCCGGTGTTGATGCCGACCATGCCGTACTCGAGTGCCTCGGCGACGCGGAAGATGCGGCCCACGTCGCGGCTGTAGAAGTAGCTGGCGAGCCCGAACTCGGTCGCGTTGGCGAGCGCAATGGCCTCGGCCTCGGTGCCGAAGCGGAACACCGGCGCCACCGGGCCGAAGGTTTCCTCTCGCGAGCACAGCATCGCGGGCGTGACGTCGGCCAGCACGGTCGGGGCATAGAAGCGATCGCCCTGTCGGCTGCCGCCGACCACCAGCCGCGCGCCCTTGCTCAGGGCGTCGGAAACATGGCGTTCCACCTTGTCCATGGCTTGCTGGTCGATCAGCGGTCCCTGGGCGACGCCCGCCTCGAAGCCGTTGCCGACCTTGATGGCCGACGCCTTCGCGGCCAGCTTCTCGACGAAGCGCTCGTACACGCCGTCCTGGGCGTAGAGGCGGTTGGCGCACACGCAGGTCTGGCCGGCGTTGCGGTACTTGGAGATCATCGCGCCTTCGACTGCACTGTCGAGATCGGCGTCGTCGAACACGATGAAGGGCGCATTGCCGCCCAGCTCCAGGCTGATCTTCTTGACCGTCGGCGCGCACTGGCGGGCCAGGATGCGCCCGACCTCGGTCGAGCCGGTGAACGACAGGTGGCGCACGACGTCGCTCTCGCACAGCACCTTGCCGATCGCGATCGAGCTTTCGGCGTCGGCCGGCAGAACGTTGAGCACGCCCGCCGGCATGCCGGCGCGCTGCGCGAGTTCGGCCACCGCCAGGGCCGACAGCGGTGTCTGTTCGGCCGGCTTGATGATCACCGGACAGCCCGCCGCCAGTGCGGGAGCGACCTTGCGCGTGATCATCGCGATCGGGAAGTTCCACGGGGTGATGGCCGCGCAGACCCCGATCGGCTGGCGGATCACGAGGTAGCGCTTGTTGTTGTCCGTGGTCGGGATGGTCTCGCCGTAGATGCGTCTGGCCTCCTCTCCGAACCACTCGAGGAAGCTGGCGCCGTAGCCCACTTCGCCGCGCGCCTCGGCCAGCGGCTTGCCTTGCTCGGCCGTCATGATGCGGGCCAGGTCGTCGGCATGCTGGTGCATGAGCTGGCACCAGCGGGCCAGGATGGCCTGGCGTTCCCTGGCGGTCTTGCCGCGCCAGGCCGGCCAGGCCCGTTCTGCGGCGGCGATCGCCGCCTCGGCGGCGGTGGGCCCCAGGTTGGCGACCTCGGCCAGCCGGGCGCCCGTGGCGGGATCGCTGACCTCGAATCGTGTGTCACCGGTCACCCACTCGCCGCCGATCAGCGCATCGGTCCTGATCAGGCTGCTGTCCGTCAGCAGGGCCAGCGGCGTGTTCTTCATGTCCATGGCAATCTCCATCGGTCGAGGTTCAGCGGGGCGGCCAGCCGGGGCGCGCCCGCAGCGCTGCGCCGTCCTGGTCCAGGCCGGGTGGGGAGAGGCCTGCGATCGCGCGCCGGCCATCGAATCGCATCGGGTTGGCCACCAAGGGCATGGTGCGCCCCTGCGGGTCCTTCAGGTCCACCTGCAGGCCACGGTGCCGGACCTGCGGGTGCTCGAACACCTGGGGCAGCTCGAGAATCGGCGCACAGGGCACGGCATGGGGTTCCAGCAGTTCGCACCACTGGCGCGTGGTGCGCTCGAGCATGCAGGCGGCCAGCAGCGGAATCAGTTCCGCGCGGTGCACGATGCGCGCCGCGTTGGTCTCGAATCGTGGCTCGTGCGCCAGCGCCGGCCGGCCAGCCAGCTGGCAGAAGCGGGTGAACTGCGCGTCATTGCCGACCGCCAGCACGACATGGCCGTCGGCGGTCGCGAACACCTGGTAGGGCACCACGTTGGCATGCGCGTTGCCCATGCGCCTGGGCGTGACGCCGCCAACCAGGAAGTTGCTGGCCTGGTTGGCCAGCATGGCCACCTGCACGTCGAGCAGGGCGGCGTCGATGTGGGTGCCGCGCCCCGTCAGGCCGGCGCGACGCAGGGCCGCCAGGATGGCGGTCACCGAGTAGAGCCCGGTGAAAAGGTCGGCCACGGCCACACCGACCTTCTGCGGTTCGCTGCCCGGCGTGCCGTCCTTCTCGCCGGTGATGCTCATCAGGCCACCGGTGGCCTGGATGGCGAAGTCGTAGCCGGCCGCGCTCGCGCTCGGACCGTCCTGCCCGTAGCCGGTGATCGAGCAGTAGACCAGCCGCGGGTTGTCGCGCTGCAGCGAGGGGGCATCCAGGCCATAGCGGGCCAGCTGGCCGACCTTGTAGTTCTCGAGCACCACGTCGGCGTCACGGGCCAGCTGGCGCACGAGGTCGGCGCCAGCAGGCTGTGCAATGTCGACCGCCACCGAACGCTTGCCACGGTTGCAGCTGATGTAGTAGGCCGACATGCGTTCACCCGGCTCGCCCCACCAGGGCGGTCCCCAGGCGCGCGTGTCGTCGCCGGTGCGCGGCCGCTCGACCTTGATCACCTCGGCGCCATAGTCCGCCAGCAGCTGGCTGGCCCACGGACCGGCCAGCACCCGCGACAGATCCAGCACCCTGACCCCGGCCAGCGGCCGCTGGGCATCCTGCACGCCGGCGGGAGCTTGCGCGCTCACTGGAAGGCCTGGAGGCCCGTGATGGCGCGGCCCAGGATCAGCGCGTGGATGTCGTGCGTGCCCTCGTAGGTGTTGACGACCTCGAGGTTGACCAGGTGTCGCGCGACACCGAACTCGTCACTGATGCCGTTGCCCCCCATCATGTCGCGCGCCAGGCGGGCGATCTCCAGCGCCTTGCCGCAGCTGTTGCGCTTGGCGATGCTGGTCACCTCGACCGCTGCCGACCCCTCGTCCTTCATGCGGCCCAGGCGCAGGCAGGCCTGCAGCCCGATGGCGATCTCGGTCAGCATGTCCGCAAGCTTCTTCTGCACCAGCTGGTTGGCCGCCAGCGGCCGCCCGAACTGCGTGCGGTCGAGCACGTACTGGCGCGCGCGGTGCATGCAGTCCTCGGCGGCGCCGAGCGCACCCCAGGCGATGCCGTAGCGGGCGCTGTTGAGGCAGGTGAACGGGCCCTTGAGGCCACGCACCTCGGGGAAGGCGTTGTCCTGCGGGCAGAACACCTGGTCCATCACGACCTCACCGGTGATGCTGGCGCGCAGGCCCACCTTGCCGTGGATGGCCGGTGCCGTGAGGCCCTTCCAGCCCTTCTCCAGCACGAAGCCGCGGATCTGCCCGTCGTCGTCCTTGGCCCAGACGACGAACACATCGGCAATCGGGCTGTTGCTGATCCACATCTTGCTGCCGCTCAGCAGGTAGCCGCCGTCGACCTTGCGCGCGCGGGTGGCCATGCTGCCGGGATCGGAACCGTGGTCGGGTTCGGTCAGGCCGAAGCAGCCGATCAACTCACCCGTGGCCAGGCCGGGCAGGTACTTGCGGCGCATCGCCTCGTCGCCGAAGGCGTGGATGGGCACCATGACCAGCGAGCTCTGCACGCTCATCATCGAGCGGTAGCCGGAATCCACCCGTTCGACCTCGCGCGCGATCAATCCGTAGCTCACGTAGTTCAGGCCCGAGCCGCCATAGGCCTCGGGAATGGTCGGCCCGAGCAGCCCCAATGCCCCCATCTCGCGAAAGATGCCGGGATCGGTCTGCTCGTGGCGGAAGGCCTGCTGGACGCGCGGCAACAGCTTGTCCTGGCAGTACGCGCGCGCGGCGTCTCGCACCGCACGCTCGTCGTCGCTGAGTTGCTGATCGAGCAGCAGGGGATCGTCCCAGGCGAACTTGGCGGCACTGGCCATGGTGGCACTCTCCAATCCGGGCAAAGGGCGACACGATAGCAAGGATCGTGAACGGCGACCGCAGCCCGCTGCAGGCCTTCTGCGTCGAGGGTCGGTGGCTACAATCGACGACAGTCTGCACGCAGCAGGTCGCCGGCGTGAACGAGGTGTGGCGCTGCGCCCGGGCTTGGGCCGCCGTGCCAGCGGGACCCGTGCAAGCTTCGGGACTGCGGCTCCGGTGCCTGCGACGGCGCCGCGCTTGCGGCCCTTCATGCCGCGCCGGGGGTGCAGGGCCGCCGGATCGGTTCGTGACCCGGTCCTGCCGGCGTCCGGGTCGTGCGGGTCCGGGCTCCGCGCCTCGGCCTGCTCCGGCTGCGGTGAGCCGCAGTCCGGCCCGTGCCCATGCCTCCGTTTCCGCAAGCGTGCTTCCTTCATCTCTTCTTGCCCACAGACCGCCATGAAAGCTGCCGAGATCCGTTCCACCTTCCTGAAGTTCTTCGAATCCAAGGGGCATGCCGTGGTGGCCAGCAGTCCCGTGGTGCCGGGAGACGACCCCACGCTGCTGTTCACGAACGCCGGCATGAACCAGTTCAAGGACGTGTTCCTCGGCTTCGACAAGCGCCACTACACGCGGGCCGCGACCAGCCAGAAGTGCATACGCGCCGGCGGCAAGCACAACGACCTGGAGAACGTGGGGTATACCGCGCGCCACCACACCTTCTTCGAGATGCTGGGCAACTTCAGCTTCGGGGACTACTTCAAGCACGACGCCATCGTCTACGCCTGGGAACTGCTGACCGGGCACTTCAAGCTGCCCGCGGACAGGCTCTGGGCCACGGTGTACGCCGAGGACGACGAGGCGTACGACATCTGGCTGAAGGTCATCGGCCTGCCGGCTGAGCGCATCGTGCGCATCGGCGACAACAAGGGTGGCCGCTACATGTCCGACAACTTCTGGATGATGGGCGACACCGGCCCCTGCGGCCCGTGCAGCGAGATCTTCTTCGACCACGGTCCTGAAGTCGCCGGCGGGCCGCCGGGCTCACCCGATGCCGATGGCGACCGCTACATCGAGATCTGGAACAACGTCTTCATGCAGTTCAACCGCACCGAAGACGGCCAGATGCACCTGCTGCCCAAGCCCAGCGTGGACACCGGCATGGGGCTGGAAAGGCTGGCCGCGGTCTTGCAGCATGTGCACAGCAACTACGAGATCGACCTCTTCGTGCGCCTGCTGGCGGCGGCCCGCAATGCGGTCGACTTCGCCGCCGGGCCGGGATCGGCCTGCGACCGTGACAGCCCCAGCCTGAAGGTCATTGCCGATCACATCCGCGCCTGCTCGTTCACGGTGGTCGACGGCGTGATCCCGGGCAACGAAGGGCGCGGCTATGTGCTGCGCCGCATCGCCCGCCGGGCCATCCGCCATGGCTACAAGCTGGGCGCCCGCAAGCCCTTCTTCCACACCCTGGTGATGCCGCTGGCCGCGGAGATGGGTGAGGCCTACCCCGAACTGCGGCGCGAGGCGGTCCGTGTGACCGAGGTGCTGAAGCAGGAGGAGGAGCGCTTCTTCCAGACCATCGCCAACGGCATGGAGATGCTGGAGGCCGCGCTGGCCGACGGCACACGGCGGGTCGACGGCGAGACGGCGTTCAGGCTGCACGACACCTTCGGCTTTCCGCTCGACCTGACCGCCGACGTCTGCCGCGAGCGCGGCGTCAAGGTCGACGAGGAAGGGTTCGACGCCGCAATGAGCCGCCAGCGCGAGCAGGCGCGCGCCTCCGCCAAGTTCAGGATGGCGGCTGGCTTGAGCTACAGCGGCGACGACACCGCCTTCCATGGCTACGAGCACCTGGTGTGCGAGCACAGCAAGGTGACGGCGATCTACGTCGAGGGCAGCGCGGTGACGCGGGCCCGGGCGGGCGAGGACGTGGTGATCGTGCTTGACCACACGCCCTTCTACGCCGAGAGCGGCGGTCAGGTCGGTGACACGGGGGAGCTTCGAAATGCACGCTCGAGGGTGCTCGTCGAGGACACGGTCAAGGTGGCGGCAGCGGTGCACGGGCATCAGGGCCGCATCGTCGAAGGCGAGGTCGAGCTCGGCGACATGGTGGTCGCGCGAGTGGACGCGTCACGGCGGGCGCGCACCGTGCGCAACCACAGCGCCACCCACCTGATGCACAAGGCCCTGCGCGAAGTGCTGGGCGGGCACGTGCAGCAGAAGGGCTCGCTGGTCAACGACGAACGCACGCGCTTCGACTTTGCCCACCACGCGCCCATGACCGAGGCCCAGCTGAACCAGGTCGAGAGCCTGGTCAATGCCGAGATCCTGGCCAACGCCGCCACGCAGGCACGCGTGCTGGCCATCGACGACGCGCAGAAGCTCGGCGCGATGATGCTGTTCGGCGAGAAGTACGGCGAGCAGGTGCGGGTGCTCGACATCGGCTCCAGCCGGGAGCTGTGCGGCGGCACGCATGTGCAGCGCACGGGCGACATCGGGCTGTTCAAGATCGTCGCCGAAGCCGGCGTCGCCGCCGGCGTGCGGCGCGTGGAGGCGGTCACCGGGGGCAATGCCCTGGCCTACCTGCAGCAGCTCGAGTCGACGCTGGGCGGCGTGGCGGCGGCGCTGAAGGTGGCGCCGGCCGAGGTGCCGTCGCGGGTCGCGCATCTGCTGGACCAGCTGCGCACGCAGGACAAGGAGCTGGGCGCGATGAAGGGGCGCCTGGCCTCCGCGCAGGGCGACGAACTGCTGGCCCGGGCCGTCGACGTCCGGGGCGTCAAGGTGGTGGCGGCGGTGCTCGAAGGGGCCGACGCCAAGGCCCTCAGGGAGACGATGGACAAGCTCAAGGACAAGCTCAAGAGCGCCGCCATCGTGCTGGCCTCGGTCGACGCCGGCCGGGTCCAGCTGGCGGCCGGCGTGACGGCCGACCAGACCGCGCGCCTGCAGGCCGGCGAGCTGGTCAACTTCGTGGCCCGGCAGGTCGGCGGCAAGGGGGGCGGAAAGGCCGACCTGGCGATGGCCGGTGGCCACGACGCTGCCGCACTGCCCGCGGCCCTGGCTTCGGTGGCCCCCTGGGTCGGCCAGCGGCTCTGAGACCGCCGCCCGTCTGCCGCGCCGGCTAGACCAGGCGGTCGAGCTCGGCGCGCAGCTTCTCGCGCGCGGCGGCGTCGGTCACCGCCTCGAGCAGCTGCGCCGTGACGGCGGCGCGCTCGCGGCTGTTGGCGGCGGCCTTCTTGACCAGCAGCCTGGCGATCGGACCGACGTGGCGGGCCAGCAGCTTCTCGGCGGCGTCGAGCATGGCGTCGCTGACCAGCGCGGCAGGGGCGCTGACGGCCTGAGTGGGGGCACGCAGGCTGGTGCCGGAGGACCCTTGCGTGCGCGCATTGATCGCCGTCGGCGGCGTCACCGGCTGGATGCGGCTGAACGCCGCGGCACGTTCGAGGAACTGGCTCCTGGCTTCGGGGCTGGTGACCTGCTCGGCCAGCTTGGAGTACAGGCCGGGCAGGTCGTGGCTTTCTCGCGCGGCCCTGCGCACCAGCACGCTGGCCATCGGTCCCACGTGCAGCGCCAGCGAATGCTCGGCTTCGCTCAGCAGGTCCTTGTTCCAGTTCGTCGGCGCCTGGGTCCAGCCGCTGGAGCCCGTCGGGGCCGTCGTGCCACCTGTCGGGGGAGAGGCATCGGCGCGCGTCGGCTTGTCCGGTGCGCTGATCAGCGTGCGCTCCCACACCGTGGTGTCGAAGGGCTCGCCGACGCCCCGCTCAATGGCCTTCTTGAACGCCGCCGCGGTGGGGAAGCGTTGCGCGGGGTCCTTGGCCAGCGCCGTCGCGATGATGGGGTCGTAGAAGGGGGGCCGCAGCACATCGGGCAACTGGCTGGGCAGGACCGGCGCTTCGTGCACCACCTTGTACAGCAGCTGCTCGGCTGAACCCGTGAAGGGCGGCCGCCCGGTCAGCATCAGGTACAGCAACACGCCTGACGCGTAGACGTCGACCCGCCTGTCCATCTGCCCGCCCAGGAACTGCTCGGGCGCCATGTAGCTGGGCGTGCCGATCATCACGTTGGTCTGCGTGAGGGCGGTGTCCTCGATGCGCGCGATGCCGAAGTCCGCGATCTTCAGCTTGCCGTTGCGCGCCATGATGATGTTGGCGGGCTTGATGTCGCGGTGCCACACGCCCTGCTCATGGGCATGGTCCAGCGCGTCGAGCAGCTGGCACATGACGCCGGGAATGTCGTCGTCGGTGAAGCGCACCTTGCTGGCCATGTAGTGCGCCAGCGAGCGGCCCTCGACGAATTCCATCGCGATGTAGGCGATCTCCTGGTCGATGCCGAACTCGTAGACCGCCACGATGCCGGGGTGGGTCAGGCGGCCGGCCGCCTGTGCTTCGTTGCGGAATCGCGCCGCTGCGGAGGCGCCCGAGTCCCCCCCGGTGGCGATCTGGCCGCGAATGGTCTTGAGCGCCACGACGCGCTTGATGTCGGGGTCGAAGCCCTTGTACACCACACCCATGGCCCCCTCGCCGAGGACCTCGGTGATCTGGTACTTGCCGAGACGGTCGGGGTGGCTCACGAGTCGAGCATCTTCATGGCTTGCACGACGCTGGCCCGCATGCGGGAGAACGATTGCGCCAGCACGGCAATCTCGTCACGGCCCCCACCCGGGAACTCGGGTGCATTCAGGTCGCCCTGGCTCACCCGGTCGGCCAGCGCCGACAGTCGTGTGACCGGGCGTACCACGACCAGCCAGATCATCAGGTTGAGCACCACCCCGACGACCACGAACACGGCAACCAGCGAGCCGACGAAGACGTTGAAGGACTTCTCGGCGCGCTGCAGCGGCACGGACAGCGGCACCTGCACGATCTGGGCGCCGATGACTTCGTTCATCTGCCAGCCGAAGCCGTTGGCCGAGCCGTACTTGTCGACCAGGGTCTTGGGCGCCGCCTCGACGCTGCTGTGGCAGATCAGGCAGTTCGCGCTGGTGATGCGCAAGGGCCGGGCCACGTACATCGCACGCCCCGTGGGTGTGTCGCGCGAGCCCACGAACTCCTTGAGCTCGCCGTTGCTGCGGAACTGGTTGACGACGTCGACCTCCCAGCCGTTCGCGCGGTCTCGCGGGTTGGTCGGGTTGAGCGTGGCCTCCTTGTAGAAGAACTCGGGATACTTGGACTGCAGCGAGCTCAGCACCTCGACCGCCGAATAGCTGGGCACCGACTGCGGCAGGAACTCGTACTTCATCTGCGTCTCGAGCAGCTTGGTGATCTGGCCGCTGGTGTAGGCCCGGACCGCCAGCGCCTTGTCGATCAGCAGCCTGGCGTTGTTCAGGGTCTCGTCCTGGGCCTGCTGCTGCAACAGCGTGCGCGACACGTAGCCGCTGACGGCCACGCCGAGCGCCATCACCAGCACGTAGATCAGGTTGAACTTGACGAGCAGTTTCATGGTGCGGCGGTCCTCTTCGGCATCTCAGGGTCCGGTACGGCTGGCGGCGCCCGCCGGTTTGGGTGGTTTGTCAGGATAGATCAACGGCGTCCACTCCGCATGGCGCGACAGCTGTGCCGTGACCGCAGCCCGGAAGGCGGAGTCGGACAACAAGACAGCGAAGCGGCCCGGAAACCCTCGGCGCAAGGCCGCCTCGCCCTGCAGCCAGTCACGCAGGTCCTCGTAGCGGGGAGGCGCCAGCGCGCGCACCTCGATCTTCCGGCCCTTGAGGCTGGCGGCACGCCGGGGCAGCGGGTCGCGAAAGGCCTTGGGCACCTTCTGCATCTGCTCCGGCGTGGGCCGTGCCGACAGGGAGGGCTTGCCGGTCGCCGGGCCGGCGAAGACCTCGCCCACCTTCAACGACGCCCGCGCTCCCGCCGCCCTGCGGTCCTGCACCTGCACCGGGCCGGCCTCGGCGAACACGAAGGACTCCTGGCCCCTGGCGTGCACGACCACGCTTCCGGCGACGGGCTGCACGTCGAGCGTGGTGCCCAGCAGGCCGGGGGCTGCGCCGGCGTCCCCCGCGGACAGCTTGACCCAGCCTTCCAGCAGGTACAGCGACGGCAGGCGCCGGTCGCGAGGCCCGAAACCCGGCGGTTCGATCAGCACGCGGGTGGACGGCCCGAGGTCGGCCACGACACCGTCGGGCCACTCGATGCGCACGACCGCGGTCCGCTCGCCGGTGTGGACGATGGCCTGTGGCTGCACCACCAGGCCCACCACCCCGGCATGACGCTCGGCGCCGTCGATCACCATCGCTTCACCGTCGATGATGGACATCATGGGGGAGGCGGCCAGCGTCCACGCCGGCTGCAGCGACAGCGCAAGGGCCAGCAGCCCGCGCAGACCCAGCGCGCGCAAAACGCGACGGGCCCGCTTGGGCTCGAGCGAGGGCGTCATCCCCATGGCTTGCGATGGTAGCGGCCGCCGCGCGTTCACGCGCAAAGACCCGCGCGCCGCGTCGCCGCTGCGCACGGGGAGGCAGGCGACCACGGCTACCACTTGCAGCCGTCGGCGCGCGCGGCGTCGGCGGCAAGCGGGATGACCGCCAGCAGGCCCATGTTGCCGTAGGCCTTGCGGCAGTCTGCCTTGCCCGACTTCTCGATGTCCTGCGCCAACTTCGAGCGGGTCTCGGGTGGCGGGGGGACCAGGTTCAGCAGCCCGCGCGCGCCTGCGCTGGGCACCGACCCGCGTGGCCGCGGCAGCTCGAGGTTCAGCGGCGCCCCAGGCGTGACGGCGCCCGGTGGCGTGGCCCTGTCGGTCCCGGTCTGTGCCCCCGCCCGTGGCGCGCCGGCGCCGGGCTGGGCCGGCGCCTGCCTTGCGGCCGCAGGCGTGTCGCCCGCTGCGGCGGGCGCAGCGGCGTCGCGGGCCGTCGGCTTCGCTGCCTCGGCAGGTGCAGCACTGTTGTTCGAAGCAGCCGGGCCGGCTGGCGCGAAGGCTGCCGATGCGGGCGCGTCCGGGGCCGGCACGACCACCGGCCGCGGGGGCTCGGGGGCCTGGTCGGGGCGCGAGCGGGGGCCGGCGAGCACGGGCCCGTCGGGCACGCGGGGCAGGGGCGTGGGTTGCGGCACGACGGGTACGGCGGGCAGCGGCGCATCGGCGGCGGGCGGGGCCGGCGGCGAGGGGTCCAGCGCGCGAGGAGAGGTCGGTTCGCCTGTCGTCGGCGCGGGCGCCGCCAGCGTGTTCGTCTGAGGCTGAGCGGCCGGGAGCGCAGGGGGTGGCAGGCGGGGCGGGTCTGTCCTGGTCTCTGTCTGCGGTGCCGGGGGAGCGAGCAGCGACGGGTCTGGCGCGCTGCGCGCGGGCACCGGCCTCGAGATGTCGCGCGCGGTCTGCTCGTTGTGCTCGAGGACCGGGGCTTCGACCTTGTCCTGAGGCGCGAGCCGTGGGGCTGTCGAGGGCTCCGGTGACGCCATGGCCGCGCGCGCCGCAGTCGGTGTCGGTGGCGGGGCCGGCGTGCTCTCGACCACCGGCGATGGGCTCGGCACCCGGGATGGGCCGGGTCCCTCGCGCGTGAGCGCCGGACTGGGCTGCGGGCCGACAGCGGACCCCGGTTCCGGGTGAGCCTCCACGGCCTGGCCGGGGGCGGTCCTCGGATTCCAGGTGCCAAGTTCGCGCGCGCCCGGCTCCGGGGAGGGCAGCGCCGGTGCCTGCTGCACTTCGCCACCCCAGCGCGGCCGCATGGCACGGCCGGCGGGCCCGGTGTAGGGCAGCGCCTGGTCGGAGCGTCCGGGGCTGTCCTTCGGGCCCGGGCCATCGAGGGTGACCTGCAGCGCTCCCCAGACCGAGTCCCCGACCCGCAGCGAGCCACCGGGCGATGTCCCCAGGGACAGCACCAGGGCCACATGCAACAGCGTCGCGGCCAGCAGGCTGCGCTGCAGGCTGGCGTGCTCGTTCGGGCGTGCCGTGACCGGCGCCACCGTCCAGGGGGCGTCGGGGGGCAGGGCCAGGCTGGTGTTCAAGAGCGTGGGGTGTCGTGCGAAGGGTGGGGCGGCGGTCCTTGCAAGGGTTCGCGACCTGCGGATCGACCTGGACCGGATGATGGCACCGCCTGCGCCCTGTCGCGCATGCGCCGCGGCTCGCGGCGGCCCGGGCGTCGCGTGCGCGCCGCAGCCTGCGGCTCGGGGCACCCAGGAACGGCCGCGAGCGCCGTGCCGACCCAGCCGGGCTGTTATCGTCGCTGCCCGTGCCTGGCGGCCCCCTTGCACCCGTGCGCAGGGGCTGCGGCCTGTGGCCCGGACCCTGCCTGCGACCCAAGCCGCATCCGCCCCCATGAACCGCATCCCCTCATGGCTGACGATTCGCCGCGCGGCAGCCGGCGACGCCGAGGCCCTGGCTCGGATGATGAGCGACCCGCAGGTGGCCGCCGGACTTCTGCAACTGCCTTACCAGACCGAGGCGATGTGGCGGCAGCGCATCGTCGATGGCCATGACCCCGCCCGCCAGGAACTGCTGCTGGTGGCCGAACGTGATGGCCAGCTCGTCGGCAATGGCGGGCTGCGCCCCGCGTCGGTCGCGGTGCGGCGGCAGCACGCCGCCGGGCTGGGTCTGGCGGTGGCGGGCAGCCATCAGGGACAGGGCGTCGGCACGGCATTGATGGCCGCCTTGTGCGATTACGCCGACCACTGGACGGCGTGGTCGCGCATCGAGCTGACCGTCTTCACCGACAACCACACGGCGATCCGCCTGTACGAGCGCTTCGGCTTCGTGCGCGAGGGCGTGCACCGCGGCTATGCGCTGCGCGGCGGCCGCTACAGCGACGTCTTCAGCATGGCGCGCCTGCATCCTTCGCCGCCGCGGCCGGACTGCCTGCCTGTCGAGGAGCCGGGTCCATGACGGCGGCCGGCGCGAACCTGGAGGACCGCGACGGGATCGGCGACTTCGACCGCGTGATGCGGCAGCTGTGCGGGTTCGATCCAACCCTGCACAGCGAATGGGCGGACGGTTTCCTGACCGCCGTGGCGGCCGGGCCGAGGCGGCTGGAGACCGACGAGTGGCTGCCGGTGCTGACCGGCGACACCTTCGGGCGTGCGTTCGCGGACCCGGAAGACGAGTTGCAGGCCCGCGCCGCACTCGAGGGGCGGCTGCAGGCCCTTCGCCGCCAGCTGGACCCGGAAGGGCTGCTTGCCAGGCCGGACGAGCTCCGCCTGGAGCCCATGATGGAAGTCTGGGACGACCAGGCGCGCCGCGAAGCACTCGATGCAGGCGCCGTCGACGAGGCCGAAGTCGAACATCTGCAGACCGGCGCGGCCTGGGCGCATGGCTTTCTTTCAGCGGTCGATGCCTTTGCCGCTGACTGGAAGGACCCGCCGGCGCTGGCCGAGGCGGCGGTCAAGGCGCAGTGGCTGCAGCATGTCGATGCACTGACGCTGCCTCCGGGGGAGGCCCTCGACGCGCACCTGGCACGCTGCCATCGCGGGCAAGTGCCTGACCGAGACCAACTGATCGACGAGGCCTGCTGGGCTGTCCAGGACCTGCGTGTCTGGTGGCTGGATCATGCGGCCCGACCGACCCCGAGGCGCGTGCCCGCCGCGCCGGGGCGCAACGACCCTTGCCCGTGCGGCAGCGGTCTCAAATTCAAGAAGTGCCATGGCCGATCGGACTGAAGACCCCGGCGCAGCGGCCGGGCGAACGACGCCCGGGGCGTCGCTGGATGCCAGCTCGGACCTGACCGGGCGCCATGTCGTGCTCGGGCTCAGTGGCGGCGTGGCCTGCTACAAGTCGGCCGAGCTGGCGCGCGAGCTGGTGCGCGCGGGGGCGACGGTGCAGGTGCTGATGACCGAGTCGGCCACACGATTCATCACACCCGTCACGATGCAGGCGCTGTCCGGGCGGCCGGTGTTCGTCTCGCAGTGGGACGAGCGTCAGCCCAACAACATGGTCCACATCGACCTCACGCGAGACGCCGACGCCATCCTCGTCGCACCGGCCAGCGCCGACTTCATGGCCCGGCTGGCCCAGGGCCGTGCCGACGAGCTGCTGAGCCTGGCCTGCCTGGCGCGGCCTGCGCACCGCTGCGCGCTGCTGGTGGCGCCAGCCATGAACCGCGAGATGTGGGCGCACCCGGCCACGCAGCGCAATGTGGCGCAGCTGCGCGCCGACGGCGCGCTGGTGCTCGGTCCGGCAGCGGGTGACCAGGCCTGCGGCGAGATCGGTGACGGCCGCATGCTCGAGGCCGCCGAGCTGCGCGACGAGCTGGTGGCCAGTTTCCAGCCCAAGATCCTGCGCGGACGCCGGGTGCTGGTGACGGCTGGTCCGACCTTCGAGGCCATGGACCCGGTGCGCGGGATCACCAATCTCAGCAGCGGCAAGATGGGTTTTGCGGTGGCGCGCGCGGCCGCGGAGGCCGGCGCCTCGGTCACTGTGGTCGCCGGGCCGGTCCATCTGGACACGCCGCGTGGCGTCACGCGCATCGATGTGCAAAGCGCGAGGCAGATGCTGGACGCGGTACTGCCGCTGGCGGCCCTGCACGACATCTTCGTGGCGACGGCGGCGGTGGCCGACTGGCGGCCCTTGCAGGCCCCCGAACACAAGATCAAGAAGGACGGCAGCGGCCGGGTGCCGACGCTCGAACTGACCGAGAACCCCGACATCCTGGCCACCGTGGCCCGACTGGACGAGGCGTCGCGCCCCTGGTGCGTCGGCTTCGCCGCCGAGACCCACGATGTGGTGCGCCATGCACGCGAGAAGCTGGCGCGCAAGGGTGTGCCCTTGGTGGTGGGCAACATCGGCCCGGCAACCTTCGGCCGTGACGACAACACCCTGATCCTGGTCGACGCGGTAGGCGAGCACACGCTGGGGCCGGCGCCCAAGCGGGTGCTGGCACGCAGACTGGTGGCCGAGATCGCGCAGCGCATGCCAGGGAGGGCCGCATGACCGTGGTCGACATCCGTGTGCTCGACGAGCGCATCGCCGACCTTCTCCCGGCCTACGCCACGCCCGGGAGCGCCGGGCTGGACCTGCGCGCCTGCATCCCCGAGCCCCTGCTGCTGGCCGCCGGCGACGCCGCGCTGCTGCCGACCGGCCTGGCCCTGCACATCGGTGACCCCGGGCTGGCGGCGATGATCCTGCCGCGCTCCGGCCTGGGCCACAGGCATGGCATCGTGCTGGGCAACCTGGTCGGCCTGATCGACAGCGACTACCAGGGCCCCTTGATGGTCAGTTGCTGGAATCGCGGCCGCGAGCCGTTCACGGTGCAACCGCTCGAACGCATCGCGCAGCTGGTCATCGTCCCGGTGGTGAGGGCCGCCTTCCGTCGTGTCGAGCAGTTCGAGGCCAGCCAGCGGGGAAACGGCGGCTTCGGCTCCACCGGACGCAACTGAGCGCCCGGGCCACCCGGACGCCAGCCAGCGGGCTGTGCCTGGCGCTCAGTGCATCGTCGGCCGCGCCTGGCTGTCGAGCACGGTCATGAACTTGTCACCCACGGTCCTGGCCTCGATCTCGTCGACCCTTGCCGGCCGGATGTCGCGCACCTGCAGGTGCAGGCGCAGCGCGATGCCGGCCAGCGGGTGGTTGGCATCGAGCACGACATGCGAAGGGTAGATCTCGGTGACGACGTAGAGCCCGTCGGCAGGCATGTCGGGCGTTCGGGCACCGGCGGGCAGGCCCTCGAACACCATGCCGGCTTCCAGGTCGGCCGGAAACAAGGAGCGGTCCTCGAAGCACACCCGCTTCGCGTCGTAGTCGCCAAAGGCATGCTCGGGCTCCAGGTGGAGGTCGACCTGGTCGCCGACCGAGCGCCCGGCCAGCGCGGTCTCGACCGGCGCGAGCAGGTCGTCTCCGCCGAAGAGGAACTCCACCGGATCGCTCAGGCGGTCGATTTCCTCGCCTTGTGCGGTCGACAGGGTCCAGGTCAGGGAGACGACACACGGGGCATTGATCTGCATCGAAGAATGATCGCACAGCACCGCGGCGCTTCCGGCGAGGCTGTCGGGCTGCGACAGAATCGGCCCATGAGACTCGACGCCCCGTCGGCCCTGCTGGGTGGGCTCTCGCCCACGGGCTTCATGCGCAGGCACTGGCAGAAGCGGCCGCTTCGCGTGCGCGCGGCAATGCCGGATGTGGTGGCGCCGGCCAGCCGCCGGCAGTTGTTCGAGCTGGCGGCTTCTGACGACGTCGAGTCCAGGGTGGTGGAGCGATCGGGTCCGCAGTGGAAGGTCCGCCATGGCCCTTTCACCCGTCGCAGCCTGCCCGCGTTCGGCAAACCGGGCTGGACCCTGCTGGTGCAGGGCGTGGACCTGCACCTGCAGGCGGGCCGGCGACTGCTGGACGCCTTTCGATTCGTACCCGATGCCCGGTTGGACGACCTGATGGTTTCCTGGGCCAGCGACGGCGGGGGCGTCGGACCCCATGTCGATGCCTACGATGTCTTCCTGCTGCAGGTGCAGGGCCGTCGCCGCTGGCGCATCGGCCGGGTCGACGACGACTCCTTCGTGCCGGGCCTGCCCCTGAAGATCCTGCGCAGCTTCGAACCCGAGCACGACTGGGTGCTGGAGCCCGGTGACTTGCTGTACCTGCCACCGCGCTGGGGGCACGACGGCATCGCGAGCGGCGAGTGCATGACCTGCTCGATCGGTTTTCGTGTGCCCACGGCCGCCGACCTGGCGACCCAGCTCCTGCAGAGGATGGCCGACCTTGACGAGTCGGCTGCCGTTGCCACTGCGGGGCGCCGCGGCCGCCTTGTTGATCGGCTCTACCGCGACCCCGGGCAGCCGGCGGCGGTCTGCCCCGCGGCGGTACCCGGGGCGCTGCAGGCGTTCGCCAGGCGCGAGCTGCAACGCCAGCTTTCACGGCCCGGCGCGGTCGAGCGCGCGCTCGGCGAGTGGCTGAGCGAGCCCAAGGACCGGGTCTGGTTCGAGGCCGACCGCGGCGGGCGAGGCCATGACGCCTCGCCGGGCGTGCGGCTCGATCGGCGAACGCGCATGCTCTACGACGCCCGGCACCTGTTCGTCAACGGCGAGGCGTTTCTTGCCGGCGGCCACGATCGCCGCCTGCTGCGGCAGCTGGCCGACCGGCGCAGGTTGTCGGGAGCGGGCTGCAGCGCCCTGAGCGCCGAGGCCCGGGCGGTGCTGGCCGAGTGGCTGCGCAGCGGGTGGATGCATGCGGGAGAGGACGAGCCATGAACGACGCAGGACCGGCACCCGAGCTGCCCACGATCACTTCGCGCTCGGAATTCGTCCACGCATTGAAGTGGACCTTCAAGGAGGCGGTGGACCGCGGCGCGCGCACCATCACCTGGGTGGCGCCGGGCTTCGCGGCCTGGCCGCTCGACGAAAGCGACTGGATGGACCTGTGCGCGGCCTGGCTCAGGCTGCCCGGGCGACGGCTGCAGTTGATCAGCAGCGGCTTTGACGCCGTACCGCGCGAGCACCCGCGGTTCACCCGCTGGCGGCGCGACTGGTCGCATGCCATCGACGCCTGGGCGCCTGAGGCGCAGCTGCGCGAGCTGCCCACCTGGTTCCTGTGCGACCGCGCGCTGAGCCTGCAGTTGCACGACGATGTGCATTGGCGGGGCCGGGTGTCCGACGACGCCGCCTTGTCGCGACAGCTCCACGAGCAGATCGACGACACGCTTCAGCGCTGCGAGCGGGCGTTTCCCGTGCAGACCCTGGGGCTGTGAGCGTCCGGCTCGGGGAACTAAGGGGTTTCCCCCTCCTGGGATATACTCATGGGCTGGACCCGGGCTGCAGCCCGGGTCCAGCACTCTGGGTCACGCACCGGTTCCCGTCGGGTTTCCAGCGCGCGTCCCATGCTGATCACCCAGAACGTTGGACCCAAGACTCTTCGAGGACACAAATGAACAAGTCGCTCCTGTTGGCTTCCCTGGTGGCTGCCGTGGCCCTGTCGGCCTGCGGCAAGAAGGAAACCCCCGCGCCGGCGCCCGCGCCTGCTGCGGCTCCCGCCCCGGCCCCGGCGCCCGCGCCGGCGCCCGCGCCGGCCGCCTCCGAGGCCGCCGCCGCCCCGGCCTCTGCCGCCAGCAAGTGATGAGCCTTGCGACGGCCTGCCCGCAAGGCAAGCCGTCGCGACTCAGAGCCGCAAAGCCGCCTTCGGGCGGCTTTGCCCTTTCTGTGCCCTTTCTCTTTGCCCCTTCCGGACGACCTCGGGGCCGGGGTGGGCCGATGTGCCGGCCTACAGCTGCCGACGCGGGCCGCTCCCGTCTGGCCGTGGCGCAAGCGCCGCGACCTTCGACAGCAGAGGTTTGATGGTCTTCGGACGACCAGGCAAGCAAAGCGCTACAATCCGGGGCTCGGCGCCTTTGTGGCGCCGTTTCGTTCATCCCCACTGACCCCCCGGCCCGCCGTCCTTGCGACTTCGGTGCCGCGGCAAGATGCTGGAGTTCCAGCATTCCCCTGGTCGGCGGCGATGCCGTCGCCACTTCGGGTCCAGCCGCAAGACCAGCTTGGGGCTCCGGGTTCGATTTCCCCGTGCGACTCACCCCGATGGGGCTGCTGCCCGGCCATGCCGGCATGGCCCCATGGGGCGGCTTTGGCCGCCCTGCAGTCCAGAAGATCCAGAACATGAGTTTCGAACCCTTGGGCCTGAGCCCCGTCCTGACGCGCGCCGTGCAACAAGCCGGCTACGAGTCACCCACCGAGGTGCAGTCGCGCGCCATTCCGCCGGCGCTGCTGGGCCTTGACCTGATGGTCTCCTCGAGCACGGGCAGCGGCAAGACCGCGAGCTTCATGCTGCCGGCGCTGCAGCGTGTGCTGGCCGACCGGGGGGGCGCGGCAGAAGCCCGGCGGCGCGCAGGCCAGGGCCCGCGCGTGCTGGTGCTGACACCGACCCGTGAGCTGGCACTGCAGGTCGCCAAGGCCGCGGTCGACCACGGTCGGCACGTGCCCGGCCTGCGCGTGGCCACCCTGGTCGGCGGCGTGCCCTACGGCGCGCAGTTGCTGGCGCTGCGCGGCGCCCTGGACATCGTGATCGCGACACCGGGCCGCCTGCTCGACCACCTGGGCAGCGGCAAGGCGCAGCTCGGGCAGGTGCAGATGCTGGTGCTGGACGAGGCCGACCGCATGCTCGACATGGGGTTCATCGACGACATCCGGCAGGTCGTCGAGGCCACGCCGGCACAGCGGCAGACGGTGATGTACAGCGCCACCTTCGGCGGGCATGTCGGCCGCCTGGCGCAGGACCTGCTGCGCGACCCGCAGCGCATCGATGTCGCCTCGCATACGCAGGCGCATGCCGACATCGAGCAGCGGCTGCACTGGGCCGACGACCTGGCCCACAAGAACGCCTTGCTCGACCACCTTCTGACCGAGCGCTCGGTCGAGCAGGCCCTGGTCTTTACCAGCACCCAGCGTGACGCCGACTGGCTGGCCGAGCGGCTTGCGGAACAAGGGCACGCCGTGGCGGCGTTGCACGGGGGCATGCCCCAGGGCAGGCGCAACCGCGTGCTGCACGGGCTGCGCTCCCGCCAGCTTCGTGTGCTGGTGGCCACCGACGTGGCGGCGCGCGGCATCGACGTGCCGAGCATCAGCCACGTCATCAACTATGGCCTGCCGATGAAGGAGGAGGACTATGTCCACCGCATCGGCCGGACCGGCCGCGCCGGGCGGGCCGGCCTGGCGGTCACGCTGGCCGAGCGCCGTGATGCCGGCATGATCCACCGCATCCAGCGCTTCACCACGCAGCGCATCCCTTCGGCCACCATCGCGGGCCTCGAACCGCGACGGGCGGAACCCGTGGCGCCGCCGCGGCCGGGCGGTCGCCCTTTCGCAGGCGCGCCGGCGGGCCGCCTGGGGTCGCGCGAACCGCATTCGCCCTTCCACTCGCAGGCGCCTCAGGCGCCGCGCGCCGCCCGCCCGCCACAGGCTCGCGCGCCGTGGGCGTCAAGGGACGACCGGCAGCCCGCAGGCCCGGCGCGCGGCGGCTGGCACAAGCCGCGCCGCGCCGCCTGATCAGACGCCCAGCAGGTCCACCTCGAAGACCAGCGTGGCGTTTGGTGGGATCAACCCACCGGCGCCGCGCGCCCCATAGCCCAGTTCGGCCGGGATGGTCAGCACACGGGTGCCACCGACCCGCATGCCTTGCACGCCCTCGTCCCAGCCGCGGATCACCTGGCCCGCGCCGAGCGCAAAGGCGAAGGGCGAGCCGCGGTCCTTGCTGGAGTCGAACTTGCGGCCGCGCTGCTGCGGCGCCGACTCGTCGTGCAGCCAGCCGGTGTAGTGCACGCGCACGCGCTGGCCGCTGCGGGCTTCTTCGCCGTCGCCGACGACGAGGTCTTCGTAGGCAAGGCCGGATTCGGTGGTGGGCATCGACGGGGTCTCGAGGTTGGAGGTTGATCGGGCGGGAGCGCATCATGCCATCAGCCCGGCCCAGGCCTGCGTGGCGGCGGCCAGCCAGTCGGCGAGGCGGCCGTGCGGCAAGGGCGGCAGGCCCAGCACCATCGCGGCCTGCTGCAGCGCCCGCAGCGGGTCGGAGAGCTCGAGCGGCTCGGCACCGTTCTGCTTGGACAGCTTGTGTCCGTCGGCGGCCCGCACCAGGGGGGCATGCAGGTAGCGCGGCCGGGGCAGGTCCAGGGCCCGCTGCAGCAGGATCTGGCGGGCCGTGTTGTCGGCAAGGTCTTCGCCGCGCACGATGTCGGTGACGCCTTGCGCGCCGTCGTCGACGACGACCGCCAGCTGGTAGGCCCACAGGCCGTCGGCCCGCCGCAGGACGAAGTCGCCGACCTGTGCGGCGACGTCTTCCGCCCGCGGCCCCAGCCGGCGGTCGACCCATTGCACGGGCGGCTCGCCATCGGCGAGGCGAAAGCGCCAGGCGCGGGGCGTCCGACCGGCCAGTCCGGTGCGGCATGTGCCCGGGTAGGGGCGTTCGCCGTGGCGCTCGTGCGGCTGGCCGCTGGCCGCCCAGGTGCTCTCGATGTCCCGCCGGGTGCAGGCACAGGGGTAGGCCCGGTCGCGCTGCAGCAGCTGACCGAGCGCGGCCGCATAGGCGGCTTCGCGACGGGACTGCCACCAGGTCGCGCCGTCGCCGTGCAGGCCGCAGCGTGCCAGCTGCCCGAGGATCAGGCGGTCCATGCCGGCCGGGCAGCGGGGAAGGTCGACATCCTCGATGCGCACCTGCCATTGACCGCCATGCGCGCGTGCATCGAGCCAGCTGGCCAGCGCTGCCACCAGCGAGCCTGCATGCAAGGGACCGGTGGGGGAGGGCGCAAAGCGCCCGACGTAGGCGCTCATCCAGGTCTTCGGGCGCGCCTGGGCGGCCGCTTGGGCGAGGACTCCTGCGGCGCCAGGCCGCCCAGCAGGGCCGCCCGCGTGCGGGGTCCGGAAAGCTGCTGCAGCCACCATTGCAGCGCCAGCCCGGGCGGGCTGCGGCGCTGCCCCTTGGCGCCCAGCGGGCAGCGCCAGGCGTAGGCCATGCGGACAGGCAGGGAGGGCCGGGACACGTCCTTGATGCGAAGCCGACCGGCATCCAGCGCCGGTCGGGCCAGCACCTCGGGCATCCAGCCGCAGCCCAGGCCCCGGCACAGGGCCTCGAGCTTGTCCTGCATGGTCGAGACGGTCAGCACATCCTGGCCCGGCAACAGGTTCACGGTCCGTGGCGCCAGCCTCTCGGCCGAGTCGGCGACGGCCACCGCGCGCCAGCGCAGGCGTTCCGCGTCGCCGATGGTGTCGGCATGGGCGGCCAGCGGATGGTGGGGTGCGACGACGAACACGAAACGCATCTCGCCCAGCGGCTCCATGGCAACCTCCGGCGGAGAAGGGCTGTCCAGCGGCACGCCGATCGCCAGGTCGGCGCGGCCACTGACCAGCGCCTCCCAGGTGCCGGCCATCACTTCGGTGCGCAGGCGCAGTCGGGTGCCGGGCCCACCCTGGCCGGCCGGCCCGGCCGGGCCTTGCGGGTCGAGCGAGACAAAGGCTTCGACCAGCTCCAGCAGCGTCCTGCGGCAGATCACGTCGTCGACGGCCAGCGTGAGCTCGCTTTCCCAGCCGGTGGCGACACGGCGGACGCGGTTGGCCACGGCATCGATCTCGCCCAGCAGTCGTCGACCCTCCTTCAGCAGCTCCTGGCCGGCGGCGGTCAGCCTGGCCTGGCGCGAGCGGCGGTCGAACAGCAGGACGTCGAGCGCGTCCTCCAGCTGGCGCACGCTGTAGGTCAGCGCCGAGGGCACCTTGCCGAGCGCGCGCGCCGCGGCCGCAAAGCTGCCGCTGCGGGCGATGGTGTCCATCATGGTCAAGGCCTCGGGTGTCAGGGCCTGGCTTCGCAAGGGCATGGCGGTCTCGGTGGCGGGTTCTGGACGGAGCCGGCGGAGCCGGCCGCCGGTTCTACCGCAAAGGCGTCACCGGAGTTGCCCGCCTGCACGCCAAGACGGCCTGTCGCCGGGGGCAGCCACAGGCCTGCGGGCGGTGCGCCCGGTGGTAGGCTGCTGCCCATGAGCTTCACGACCTCGCGCTCGGCGCGCGCCGCCCTTGCGTTCGACCTCGTCCAGCAACTCCAGGCCCGCCTGCAGGCCCGGCTCGGGGCCGGCTTCGAGCGCCACCAATGGCTGCGCGATGAAGGCCGCCATGGGGGCGGCTGCCGGCTGACCCACGCCGGCGGCCCGCCGTTGCAGCGTGCGTCACTCAATGTCTCGCATGTCCACTACGACGACGAGCCACAGCGCCCGCTGGCCTCTGCCACGGCGCTGTCGGCCATCGTCCACCCGTTGCCGCCGCGCGCGCCGTCGCTGCACATCCACATCAGCTGGACGGAGACGAAGGCCGGGCCCGGCGCCTGGCGGTTGATGGCGGACCTCAACCCCTGCCTGCCCGACCCCGCCGACACGGCGGTCTTCGTCGCCGCCCTGCGGTCCGCCGCCGGGCCGCACTTCGACGAAGGCGCAGCGCAGGGCGAGCGCTACTTCCACATTCCTGCGCTCGGGCGCCAGCGCGGAGTGGCGCATTTCTACCTCGAGCAGTACGGGACCGACGACGAGGCGGCCGACCTCGCCTTTGCCGCGCACTTCGGCGCCACCATGATCGACGCCTATGGCGGCATCCTCGAGACCCGGGTGGCCCAGCCCGGCCTGCCGACGCTGGCCGAGAAGGACGAGCAGCGCCGCTACCACACGGTGTACCTGTTCCAGGTCCTGACCCTGGACCGCGGCACCACCTCGGGCCTGCTGGTGCACGACCAGAACGACCTCGGGGTCCTCGGTTCGCTGCCGGCGCTGGTGGACCGCGAACTGCTCGCATCCTGGGAGCCCCGGGTGCCACGGCCCCAGGATGAGCTGTTGCGCGCGCTGACGGCCATCGTGCCCGCGGACGGTGCGATCGGCGACGTGCAGAAGCGCGCGTTCTGCCGTGCGCTTCGTGACCACTACGCCAGGCATCCCGCCGCGCTGGACCTGCAGGCGCGCGGCGACCGGGTGCCGCCGACGGTGCGCAACCACGGTCACTGAGCCGTCCGACGCAGCGGGCCGTTCAGCGGCCTCGAACGTCCTCGTCGAAGCGCATGCACGACGCCTGACGCCGGCGGGCGCACAGTGCACAGCGATTGCACCCCGAGGACCCGACCATGATCACACTGCGAAAGGCAGCCCAGCGGGGCCATGCCCGGCACGGCTGGCTCGACAGCTGGCACAGTTTCTCCTTCGGCGAATACCACGATCCGGCGCACATGGGCGTCGCCAACCTGCGGGTGCTCAACGACGACCGCATCGAGGCCGGCAGCGGCTTCGGCACGCATGGGCATCGCGACATGGAGATCGTGAGCTACGTGCTGGAGGGCGAACTGGCGCACCAGGACTCGATGGGCAATGGCCGCGCTGGCGACGGTCGCAACGGTGTGCTGCGGCCGGGCGACGTGCAGCGCATGAGCGCCGGCCGCGGCGTCATGCACAGCGAGTACAACCACTCGACCGACTCGAGCACGCATTTCCTGCAGATCTGGCTGCTGCCGGAGCAGCGTGGCATCGAACCGGGCTACGAGCAGAAGCACTTTGCGGAGCACGCCAAGCGCGGGCGACTTTGCCTGCTGGTGTCGCCCGACGGGCGCGACGGGTCCTTGAGCTGGAACGCCGACGCCTGCCTGCACGCCGGCCTGATCGACGGCGCCGAGCAGGTCCGGCTGACGCTGGACCCGGCCCGCCCGGTCCATGTGCACCTGGCTCGCGGCGAACTGCAGGCCAATGGGCTGCGGCTGCAGGCCGGCGATGCCGCCACGCTGCGCGACGAGACGGCGCTCGTGCTCGACCAGGGGCGCGGTGCAGAGGTGCTGGTGTTCGAGCTGGCGCGCCGCTGAAGGGCCGGCGGTCGCCCAGGCGCCGGGTTCAACCCGGGGCCAGCCTGATTTCGGCCCTCAAGCCACCGCCGGGTCGGTTCGCCAGGGTCAGCGAGGCACCCTGCGCCTCGAGCAGTTCACGGGCGATGTGCAGCCCCAGGCCGTAGCCGCCGGTCTGGCGATTGCGCGAGGGCTCGAGGCGCACGAAGGGCTCCAGCACCGACTGCAGCAGATGTTCCGGTATGCCCGGGCCCCGGTCTTCGACCAGGATGCGCGGGCCGTCGAGCTCGACCACCGTCAGCTCGACCGACCCGGCGTAGCGCAATGCGTTGCCCACCAGGTTGGACAGCGCGCGCCGCAGCGCCTGTGTGCGCACCGGCGCGATCAGCGGCTGGCCGCCGACCCTCACCGACTGGCCGACCGCCGTGCAGTCGTCGGCCAGCGCCTGCACCAGGGCCAGGACATCGGTGTGCTGCACGGCCTCTTCCGGTGCGTCGCGGCGAAAGGCGTCGATCGCCGTGTCGATGAGGGCATTCATCTCCCGGACGTCCTCGATGCAGCGCGCCGCCGCCGCATGGCCCTGCAAGGACTCCAGGTTCATCCGGATGCGGGTCAGCGGCGAGCGCAGGTCATGCGAGATCGCCGCCATCAGCATGCCGCGGCTGCGGAACTGCAGGTCGAGGCGGGCCGCCATCTGGTTGAAGACCTCGGCAGCGGCGCGCACTTCGACCGTGCCACGCCCCTCCTCCATCCTGGGCGGTGCCTGGCTTCGACCAAGCGCCGGGCCGAGCGTGAGCGCGGCCGCGGAGAGCCGGCTCATCGGCGCCGACAGCCAGCGAGCCCCGTACCACGCGGCCAGTGCCATCAGCAGCAATCGAATGCCATAGTCGGCCAGCAGGGCCGGCATTGGCAGTGCCGGCGGGGCCGCCGGGGCCCCGCCTTCCCGGGCAGGGCCGTACCTGCCTTGCACGTCGGGGCCCGCAGCGTGGGCAGCCGGCGGCCCGCCCGGCAGCCCCGGCGTCGGCGGCAGGGTGGCCAAGGGCGGCAGCGGCGGCAGCGGCGGCAGCGCCGACCCGTCTGCCGTGAAGTGGCCCCTCATCAAGCGTGTCGAGACCGAGAACGCCACCAGGTGGCTCACGACAAGACACAGGCAGATCAACAGGAACAGCCTCCTGGCCAGCGTGTCCTGCAGGATGTGCTTCATGACTCCACCACGGGTGTGAACTGGTAGCCTGCGCCGCGCACGGTGCGGATCAGCCCTGTGTCACCCAGCTTGCCGCGCAGGCGCGACACCGCCAGATCGATGCTGCGGCCGCTGACCTCGACGCCCGGCGCGGCGGTCAGTTCGATCAGGCGGTCACGGCAGAGCACGCGCCCCGGTTGCTGGACGAAGGCTTCGAGCAGCCTGAACTCGGCGCCCGACAAGGGCAGCACGACCTGATCGGGCGAGACCAGCTGCCGTTGCAGGCGGTCGAAGACCCAGCCGGCGAATCGCAGCCTGTGGCTTGCCGCCTGGCGGTCCTGGGCGGCTGCGACGCGGGTGCGGCGCAGCACGGCATGCAGCCGGGCCACCAGTTCACGCGGCTCGAAGGGCTTGGGCAGGTAGTCGTCGGCGCCGACCTCCAGCCCCAGTACGCGGCTCGCCGGATCGCCCATGGCCGTCAACATGACGATGGCGACCCGACCCTGGGCGCGCAGCCACTTGCACAGCTCGATGCCGTTCTCGCCCGGCAGCATCAAGTCGAGCACGACGATGTCGAAGGTCGACCGGACCAGGTGGCGGCGCATTGCTGCGCCGTCGGCGGCCAGCTCGCTCTCGAACCCGAAGCGGGCAAGGTACTCGCGCACCGTGGCGCCGAGCTGTATGTCGTCGTCGACGATCAGGCAGCGTGGCATGGCCTGGTGCTTCGCCGCTCAGGCGGCGAACCCTATCGTCAGGTCCGCCGTCAGCCCGGTCTCCACGCTGCCCGCGATCGTCGCCATCTGCTGTGCGGTGCCGTCGCTGAAGATCCCGTCGCTGGCCAGGCTGGTGCCGGAGAGGTTGCGCAGGCTGTTCGAGTAGTCCGACGAAGCGGCGTAGACCGCCTGGCAGCTGGCGGCCGGCAAGGCGATCTGCGAAGTCCTGAGCTTGTTCGCGAACGAACTGGCCGCCGACAGGCTGCGGAAGATCTCGAAGTGCATGTGCGGCCAGCGCCCGCTGTAGCAGCCGGGGAAGATCGTCACGAGGCTGAGCTGGCCGCTGCTGTCGGACGATTGAACCGCGCGCAGATAGTTCTCGGCCGTGACGCCGCTCGAATACATCGAGTAGCGCCCCTGGGCATCGCAGTGCCACAGGTAGACCGCGAAGCCGGCGAGGTCGGCGCAGGACGCCCGGGTATCCACCAGGCGCAGGCGAACCGTCAGCGGCACGCCGGCTGCGCTGCCGCTGGCACCGCCGAAGCTCGAGCGCATGTCGCTGCGCACGATGCCGGCCAGGGCCAGGGCATTGGCGGTCTGGCCGCCGCTGGTGTTGGAGCCGTCGCCGGGGTAGGGGCCGGCCGTTTCCTCCGGTACCGCGACACAGGAGCCCACGCTGCCGCCCGACCCGCCGCCCGAGTCCAGCGCGCTGACGCTGGTGCCCTCCCCGCCGCCGCCGCAGGCGGCCAGCGCCAGACCCCCGACGCCCAGCGTGCCCAGTCGTGCCAGCCGTCCGAGCGCCTGCCGGCGGTCGAGCTGGCATTGCAGCGTGCGCAGGTCATGGGCCAGGCCGTGGTCGTGGCCGTGGTTGTCGTGGAAGGCGGTGGCGGCGAAAGGCCTGGTGCCGGGGCAGGGGGTTTTCATGCGTGAGGCTCGCATCGAGTTTTCGATCCGGTGGATTCGAGCACCGTGCCTTGTCTCCCGGTTGGCCGGCAGATGTCCGGCACGACACATTCACCGGCCCGCCGCGTTCGCCGGCACCGATGGCCGCGGCAGCGCCAGCACCGCCGCCACCGTGAGCAAGGCGATGCCGGCCATGGTCACGAACAAGGTCTGGAAGCCGGCCGCCTTCACGAACGGCCCGAGCAGCCACACGGCCAGCGAGCTGACGCCGAAGGACACCGCGATGCGCATGCCGGCGACGCGCGAGCGCAGGCGGTCGTCGACGTAGCGGGCCACCATCGCGTCGTTGAACGGGATGGCGCCGAAGATCAGCAGCATCACGCCGACCAGTGCGGCATACAGCCACCAGCCCTGCGCATGCGCCGCCGCCAGCAGCAGCGGCGGCTGCGCGGCGACGACCGCCAGGTACAGGGGCGCCAGCGGCAGCCGGTCGATCAGGCGGCCGACCACCAGCTGCGCGACCGAGGCCAGGGCATAGACGCCGGACAGCAGCAGGCCCAGTGTGGCCGGGTCCTCGACGATGCCGCTCAGCCGCTCGGCCAGCAGCTGGCCGTTGCCGTTGGTCGTGAAGTTGAACAGCAGGCTGCCGGTGACGGCCGCCGCAGTCATCACCGCCAGCAGCCGCGGCAGCTGGCCGGGCGGCAGCGACAGCGGGGCCCTTCGCGTGCCCGCCGCCGGTGGTGCGGTTTCCCGGGGCGCCAGCCGGGCGAACAGCAGGCCCAGGGCGATGCACACCAGCCCGGGGACCACGAAGGCCGCGCGCCAGCCGGCCAGGTCCACCAGCACGCCGGTCAGCAGCGCGGCCGCCGCAATGCCCAGGTTGCCCGCCAGCCCGTTGATGCCTATCGTGCGGCCTGGGGCCTGCGCGTGCTGCAGCAGCATCGGGATGCCCACCGGGTGGTAGATGGCCGAGAACAGCCCCAGCAGCGTCAGGGCGGCGGCCATCTGCCAGGCGTCGGCGGTCAGCGCGACCAGCAGCGCCGACGCGCCCATGCCGAAGAAGAACACCAGCATCATGCGACGCCGCCCCCACAGGTCGCCCAGCCGGCCCGCCGGCAGCGAGCCGATGCCGAACATCAGGAAGGCGCCGGCGCTGTAGGGCATCAGGTCCTCCCAGCGCGCATGGCCGAAGTCCCTGGCGATTGCCGCCACCGCGGTGGCGAAGATCAGCAGGAACAGGTGGTCCAGCGCGTGCGCCAGGTTCAGCAGCAGTTGCACCGCACGGGGCAGGGTGTTCATCGCGCCATTGTCGTCGTGGCGCAGCCGGCCGGTTGGGCAGGGCCGCGGCGACCCGGCGTCTGCGCCGCTGCCCGCCCTGTCGCGCTGGCGCCAGCCGCCGGCGTGGGCGCCGATTAGCATCGGCCCGGTCCGCCCCACCCGACCGCCCACCCGACCGCCCACCCGACCGCCCACCTGACCGCCCACCTGACCGCCCACCTGACCGC
>Ga0209573_1001704_pt1 | contig 31905 bp, 34 predicted proteins | sample TNRBio252014_DNA_FD_185870 | JGI IMG/M metagenome (GOLD analysis project Ga0209573, IMG submission 185870) | Wastewater treatment Type I Accumulibacter community from EBPR Bioreactor in Madison, WI, USA - TNR Reactor_6/25/2014_ DNA (SPAdes)... | ecosystem: Engineered > Bioreactor > EBPR >...
CTGGCTCAGGATCAGAAGCGCGATCCACTGCGCGGCCAGCGTGAAGGGCAGCAACGTCCAGCCGGCAATCGCCGCCAGCACCCAGAATATCGGCGTCAGCGAGCGGCGCAGATTGTCGATCATCTTCCAGCGTGAAATGCCGGAAATCTTAAGCTTGGGCGAAAAGATCAGCGGCAAAAGCTGCCAGTCGCCACGCGCCCAGCGATGCTGTCGCGAAGCATCAACGGAATAGCGGGTCGGATAATCTTCAACGACCTCGATATCGGTAACGAGCGCAGCATGCGCCAGCGCTCCTTCGAGCAGATCATGGCTAAGCACAGTGTTTTCTGGCAGCTTGCCGCGCAGCGCTGCTTCCATCGCATCCACATGGTAGAGGCCCTTGCCGGTGAAGGTGCCCTCGCCATAAAGATCCTGATAGACGTCCGAGACTGCGAAAACATAGGGATCGATGCCCCTGTTCGACGAAAAGACGCGCTGAAAGAACGAAGCCTGGTCGCCGGTAGTCAACGACGCCGTGACGCGCGGCTGCAAAATTGAGTAGCCGCTGACAACCTCACCTGCCGCAGCGTCGATTTCGGGCGCATTCATCGGATGCGTCAGCTTGCCGACAAGTCCGGTAATTGCGTCGCGCATGATCTTGGTGTCGGCGTCGAGCGTCATAACATGGACAATGCCGGCTGGAAGCGGACGGTCGAGCGGCAGGAAGCTCGTGTCCGCGTCGCCACGCAGCAAAAGGTTCAACTCGTGCAGTTTGCCGCGCTTGCGCTCCCAACCCATCCAGCAGCCTTGCGCGGGATTATAGAGCCGTTCGCGGTGCAGAAGGTGAAAGCGGTCAACGCCATCGTCATTGTGGCGCGCATTCAGAGCTGCGACCTGGGCGCGGGCAAAATTCAGAATTTCGACGTCGCTTTCCGAGATCTCCTGCTGGCTGTCCGGCCAGTCGGAAAGGATCGCGAAATCCAGGTTGCCCGCCATATTGGATAGGTAATGCACTTCGAGATTGCGGACTGTCTCCTCAACATCGTCGCGCGAGCTGATCAGTGTCGGGATCACCACAAGCGTGCGCGCTGCGGGCGGAACGCCGTCTTTATACTCGTAGCCGACCAGCCGCGTCGGCTTCAACATCAGAAGAACTATCGTATTGAAGAAGCTGAGCGCGCCCTCGCCCGCCGGGATCGCCAACAGGCCGACCAATATTACAACCGACCACCAGCCGATGCCGGCGCTCTCGAGCGCGCCGGCAGTCATACCCAAGAGCAGCATGGTCAAGGCCAGCGCTGGCAAAATAATGCCGATCCAGCCCAACCGCCGGAACAGGTCAAAAATCTTGTCGCCAAATGACTGGACGTAGCTGATCTTCGCTTCAAGCTGGGACCGCCTGGCGCCGACAAGAAAGAAGCCGATATCGGACTTCGGTTCATCGGCGGAAGCGCCTTCTTGCGCCAGTTCGGTTGCCGCCAGCGTGACGTCTTCTTCGCTCTTGCCTGATCGTCGGGCCATCAGCTCGATAGCCTTCCGGTACTGGTCGCGGGACTGAAAGTCGAGCAACGCAAAATCAGTCCTCGCGCGCAGAATCTGGTCGATGCGGCTGACCGATTCAAACCATTCCGGCCAGACAACATCGTTGATCAGCCTGAGGCCGCGAATGATGTTGCCTGTCGTGACGTTGCCGGCTGAAAGCGTGCGGTGTTCGCTGACGATGATCTCTTCGGCGTCGGAACCGTTCGCCTCCAGCAAATCCTCCAGCCAGACCAGCGCCTTGCCGGCGTTTTGCGATCCGTCGCGCAAGCGATAGAGCATCTGGGTGGCGAAGGTCGTGTCCAGCGCGTGCGAGGCGTAGTTCGCCAGCAGCGCGGTGCGGCTGTCGCCATCTGCGGCGGCCAGCACCCGGTCGGCGACCTGATTGGCCAGTTCGCGCATCAAATGCGCCCGGCGCACTCGGGCCGCGAGCCGCCGCAGGTTTTCGACCAGCACAAAGCGCAGCAACGAGGGAAGCGCCCACAATTCGCCGATTTTCAGCGGCTGCGCAGCCTGAAATCCATCGACCATCGCCTTGAGCGAAGCCACCGAGACCGTGCTGTCGCAATGGGCGACGTAGACCCAGGCAATCGCGAGGGCGCGCGGTACCGATACGCCATCGGCGATCTGCATGGTTGGCAGTTGTGCATAGAACCGCTTCGGCAGATCGCGCCGGACCTGGAAGATCGTTTCTTCAACCAGATAATTGTTGTCGAGCAGCCATTGCGCAGCCGGCGTGACCGACGCTCCGTTGTCCTGCGCGGCGTTGAGCAGCCGGTAAACATCCAGAATGAGCGCTGAGTCCTCGCGCAATCTGTTGTGAAAATCAAAACTGGTCAGGCCGCAATAGCTGTCGAGCCGCCCGCGGGCCATCCGCTCGCCAAGCTGCCGCAGGCGGTCTTCGGGAAGGTATGTTGACCGGATCGGGCTTTCGGCGGGGGCCAGAAGCCTTGCGCCGCTCTTGTCGGGGCGCGTCTGGATATTCATGCGGCACTTCCATCTGGCAGATTTTTGCCGGCCACGTACGAGCGGACGCCGGCAGTTTGTATTAGCGGCGATATGAAACAAGGCAAACGGTTGAATCGGAAAAATTGTTCCACCTGCACAGCGATGCAGAATGGCGACAGTCCGGCCAGTATCAGTTCTTGACCGGGCTGAATTCGATCAGGTAGAGGCGCGCTTCGCCCTGGCAGACCAGCCGCAGCGAATTTGGCATCGATTCAATCAGCAGCGCATTGCCGGCGACGAGTTCGAGCGGAGGCGCGAACTCATCCTCCACGACCGCTGCGCCACAATGACAATATACAATCGCCGATGGCGCGCGAATGACCATGTCGATCACTCCAGAACTCTGAAAGGGCGCGACGCGATGGACAAAAGCGCTGCGGCGCGACATCACATTGAGGTCCAGTATCGGGCCGTTGATCAGCCGCGCGCTTGTAGGAAGATCGCCCGGAAAGCTGTGCGGCCGACCGGTGATTCTGGCCGGCCCTTCCCCTTCCACAAACAGCTCTATCCCGGCTCCGTCGAGCATCGTCAGCGTCCGGTCGACGCCCTCAAAGGCCGAGAACGGGCCGTCCGCCTCAACCCGGGCCATAGAGACGCGCCAGTCAAAATCACTTGTGCCCGCCTTGGGTGGAGAGACAGCGATCTCAATGGTCTCGCCGCCCCCATTCTTCCAAGGCTGGCGGCGGAAACTTGTTGAACGGATCAGGCGCATGACGGCAATGATAACCTGCCATAGCCGCGCCCGCTACCGCCTACCCGAGAATGCCGGGCAGGTTGAGCTGCTTCTCGCGGGCGCAGTCGAGCGCGATCTCGTAACCCGCGTCCGCGTGGCGCATCACGCCGGTGGCCGGGTCGTTCCACAACACGCGCGAGAGCCGTTTTGCGGCTTCCGGCGTGCCGTCGGCGCAGATAACGACGCCCGAATGCTGCGAGAAGCCCATGCCGACGCCGCCGCCGTGATGCAGCGATACCCAGGTCGCGCCCGATGCGGTGTTCAAAAGGGCGTTGAGCAGCGGCCAGTCGGACACTGCATCCGAACCGTCCATCATCGCTTCCGTTTCGCGATTGGGCGACGACACTGAGCCCGAATCCAGATGGTCGCGGCCGATGACCACCGGCGCCTTCAGTTCGCCATTGGCGACCATCTCGTTGAAGGCCAGACCAAGACGATGACGGTCACCCAGACCAACCCAGCAGATGCGCGCCGGCAGGCCCTGGAAATGGATGCGCTTTGCGGCCATGTCGAGCCAATTGTGCAAGTGCTTGTTGCCGGGGGTGAGTTCTTTCACCTTGGCGTCGGTCTTTGCGATATCCTCCGGGTCGCCCGAGAGCGCCGCCCAGCGGAACGGACCGATGCCGCGGCAAAACAGCGGGCGGATATAGGCCGGCACGAAGCCCGGAAAATCGAAAGCGTTCGCAACGCCCTCTTCCAGCGCCATCTGGCGGATATTGTTGCCATAATCGACGGTCGGGATGCCCATGTGATGGAAATCCAGCATGGCCTGAACCTGCACCGCCATCGACTTCTTTGCAGCTTTGGAAACGGCCTTCGGGTCGCGCTCGCGCTTTTCGTCCCATTCGGCCACGGTCCAGCCCTGCGGCAGGTAGCCGTTGACCGGATCATGCGCCGACGTCTGGTCGGTGACGCAATCAGGTTTGACGCCGCGCCTCACCAGTTCAGGAAACACGTCCGCAGCGTTACCCAGCAGCGCGACCGAAATCGCCTTCCCGTCCTTCTTCGCCTGTTCCAGGATCGCGAGCGCGTCATCCAGATCGTTGGCCTGCACGTCGACGTAACCAGTCTTCAGTCGAAACTCGATGCTGGTCTGGCGGCATTCGACCGCAAGGCACGAAGCGCCGGCCATGGTGGCCGCCAGAGGCTGCGCGCCGCCCATGCCGCCAAGCCCGCCGGTCAGAATCCAGCGCCCCCCGAGATCGCCATTATAATGCTGGCGGCCCATCTCGACGAAGGTTTCGTAGGTGCCCTGAACGATGCCCTGCGAGCCGATATAGATCCACGAACCGGCCGTCATCTGGCCGTACATCATCAGACCCTTCTTATCGAGCTCGTTAAAATGGTCCCAGGTCGCCCAGTGCGGCACCAGATTGGAGTTCGCCAGCAGAACGCGCGGCGCGTCGGCATGGGTCTTGAACACGCCGACAGGTTTGCCTGACTGGATCAGAAGCGTCTCGTCGCTTTCCAGCTTGCGCAGCGTCTCGACTATCTTGTCGAAGCTTGCCCAGTCGCGCGCGGCGCGGCCAATGCCGCCATAGACGACGAGTTCGCCCGGCTTTTCAGCCACCATCGGGTCGAGATTGTTCATCAGCATGCGCAGCGGCGCCTCGGTCAGCCAGCTCTTGGCAGTGAGTTCGGTGCCGTGCGGCGAACGGATCACGCGCGCATTGTCGATGCGGGAATGGGCGGTCATTTCAGGTCATCCCTCTCAGGCTTGGGCCCAGTTGCGGGCGGCAGTCAAAATGTCTTTCAGTTGCGACTGGATTGGCGCGGCGTATTCCGCGTCGTAGGCGGTCGGCCAATTGCCTGGCGCGCTGGGGCCCTCGGGCTCGCGCATATAGCCGCGGCAGGCCAATTCCATCTGCAACGCATGAACGCCGTCGCGCGGCTGACCATATTGGCGGGTGATGTAACCGCCCTTGAAACGGCCATTGGCGACCCAGCTCTGGCCGGAGCGCTCAAGATGTCCAACCACCAGGGCCTGCAGTTCCGGATCGCAGCTCTGGCCGTCATTGGTGCCCAGGTTGAACACCGGCAGTTCGCCTTCAAACAGCCGCGGCAGAACCGACCGGATCGAATGGCAATCATAAAGAACGACACGACCGTGTCTGGCGCGGAGCCGGCTCAATTCACCGGCAAGGGCGGCGTGGTAGGGGGCGAAAAAAGTCTCCCGCCGCGCGCTGATCTCATCGGCGTCCGGGCCCCAGCCTGCCTTGTAGAGTTGTATGCCCTCGAATGTTTCGGTCGGGCACAGCGTTGTGGTTGTCTGTCCTGGGTAAAGCGAAACGCCTGACGGATCGCGGTTGACGTCGATCACCGTGCGCGAAATCGAGGTGTGGATCACGGTTGCGCCGAGATCGCGGGCAAATCCATAAAGATGGTCGATCCACCAGTCGGCGTCGCAGCGCGCCACCCAGTCAGAGGCGACACGGTGGTCGAGCCCGGCAGTATCGACCCCAGTATGAGGAAGTGAAACGACAAGCGGCGCATCGCCGCGTGTGATGGTCAGCCAGGCTGGGTTCATGCTTCAGCTCCCGTAATGGTGGGTAACATTATTTCCCGGGTTGCGTTGACGAGGCGACCATCGCGCACCATGGCTATCGCCTTCTCCATATCCGGATGGAAATGCCGGTCATTGTCGAGATGCGGCACTTCGCTGCGGATCAGACTGCGCGCAGCTTCGAGCGCCTCGCTGGACTTCAGCGGCGCCTGGAAGTCACAGCCTTGCGCAGCCGCCAGAATCTCGATTCCAACGACGCCGCAGGCATTCTCCACCATAGCCATCAGGCGGCGTGCGCCGTGGGCGGCCATCGAGACGTGATCTTCCTGATTGGCCGAAGTCGGGATAGAATCGACGCTGGCCGGGAATGCGCGCTGCTTGTTTTCCGAAACAAGCGCGGCCGCCGTCACCTGCGGGATCATGAAGCCGGAATTCAGGCCGGGTTTTGGCGTGAGAAACGCCGGCATACCCGACAACGCGGGATCCACCAGCATAGCGACCCGGCGCTCCGACAGGGAACCGATTTCGCAGACCGCCATGGCGATCATGTCGGCTGCGAACGCCACGGGTTCGGCGTGGAAATTGCCACCGGAAAGCGACGTATCGTCTTCGGCGAAAATCAGCGGATTGTCGGTTACGCCATTTGCCTCGGTGGCCAGCGTATCTGCGGCCTTGCGCAACACGTCGAGTACGGCTCCCATCACCTGCGGCTGGCAACGCAGGCAGTATGGATCTTGCACGCGCTCATCGCCAGTCAGATGCGAAGCGCGGATCGCGCTGCCCGCCATCAGGTCACGCAGCGCATCGGCGACCTGCATCTGTGTCTTGTGTTTGCGAAGGACATGAATGCGCGGATCGAACGGCGCGTCCGAACCGCGCGCCGCGTCAGTCGACAAGGCCCCAGCGACCAGCGCAGACCGAAACAACGTTTCCGCTTCAAAAAGGCCGGCCAACGCATAGGCGGTTGAGAACTGCGTGCCGTTGAGCAGCGCCAACCCTTCCTTGGGGCCAAGCGTCAGCGGGGCAAGGCCATGCTGCACCAGCGCAACCTGCGCAGGGAAGCGACCGTGCGGCGTAAAGCACTCACCTACGCCGATCATCGCCGCAGTCATATGCGACAGGGGCGCGAGGTCGCCGGATGCGCCGACCGACCCCTGACACGGGACAACCGGCGTCACGCCGTTCTGCAGCATCGCCTCCAGCATCTGGATCGTCGCCAGTTGAACGCCCGATGCGCCTTGCGCGAGGCTGGCCATTTTCAGCGCCATCATCAACCGGGCCACAGCGACCGGCATCGGCTCACCAACGCCGGCAGAATGGGACAGCACAATATTGCGCTGCAATGTCTCCAGATCGGCCGCGTCGATGCGCACGCTGGCCAGTTTTCCGAAGCCGGTATTGATGCCGTATACGGGTTCGCCTTTGGCGACGATGCGGGCGACGGTTTCTGCGCTCGCCCTGACGCCTGCGTGACAGGCCGGATCAAGGCGCGGCGCCGCGCCTTGATAGATCGCGCGCCACACTGACAGGGAAACATCCCCGGGTTTCAAAACAATATCGGTCATTGTCCCCTCCAGATACGGGCGTGCAGCGGATTAAATCCCATGCGATAGACCAGCTCGGCCGGACGCTCGACGTCCCAGATCGCGAGGTCGGCCAGCTTTCCGGCTTCCAGTGTCCCAATTGTGGCTGAAAGACCGAGCGCCATCGCAGCGTTACGGGTGACGCCGGCAATGCATTCGTCCACAGTCATGTGGAACAATGTCGCAGCCATATTCATGGTCAAGAGCAGCGACGTCAGCGGCGAGGTGCCGGGATTGTTGTCCGTGGCGACAGCCATCGCCACGCCATGTTTGCGAAACAGCTCAACAGGCGGCTTCTTGGTCTCGCGTATAAAATAATAGGCGCCCGGCAACATCACGGCGACAGTTCCCGCGCTCGCCATGGCGATGGCCCCAGCCTCATCTGTATATTCCAGATGGTCCGCCGACAGGGCGCTGTAGCTTGCGGCAAGGGCTGCGCCGCCAAGGTTCGACAATTGGTCGGCATGCAACTTCACCGGCAGCCCGAGTTCTTTTGCCTTGTCGAACACCCGGGCGATCTGCTCCGGTGAGAAAGCGATACCCTCGCAAAAGCCATCGACCGCATCGGCGAGACCGGTAACTGCGATAGACGGCAGGATCTCGTCACAAACCTTGGCGATGTAGGCGTCCTTGTCGCCGTTCATTTCGGGAGGCAAGGCGTGCGCTGCGAGGCAAGTGGTGCGCACCGTTACTGCCCGGCCTTCGCCAAGTCGGCGTGCTGCGCGCAGCGACTTCATCTCGCTTTCAACATCGAGCCCGTAGCCCGACTTGATCTCGACCGTGGTAACGCCCTCGGCCATCAGCGCCTCCAACCGTGGCAGGCTTTGCGCCACGAGCGCACCTTCATCCGCCGCACGCAGCGCCTTCACTGAAGAAACGATGCCGCCCCCCGCCCGCGCCACCTCTTCATAGGAAGCGCCAGCCAGGCGCATCTCAAATTCGTTCGCCCGATTCGAGGCATGGACCAGATGAGTGTGGCAGTCGATCAGGCCCGGCGTGATCCAGCGCCCCCCGGCGTCCACAATTTCCGCCCGTGGAAGCGGTGGTAGTTCCGCCTGCGGTCCTGCAAAGACGATCCTGCCGCCTTGCGCGACAATCGCTCCCTTCTCGACAACGCCTAGCCCATCGGCGCCGGCGACAAGCGTCGCCAACCGCGCGTTGCGCCAGATCCTGGCCGGTTTGGCCCCGGTTTCGCTCATTGACCACCCTCGCTCCTCACATTTATGTATATACATAATAGTGTATCTTGCAACTGGTTTTTGCAGCAATTTGACGCTCGATTGTTTGTTACGAAAAGAGCAATCTGTGGCTGGCGAACCGTGGGGAGTTTCGATGGCGTTTGACTATGTGATTGTCGGCGGCGGCTCTGCCGGTTCGACTCTGGCGGCTCGGTTGAGCGAGGATCCGAACGTTTCGGTCTGCCTGCTGGAGGCCGGAGGCGACGGCAAGGATGCGATTATCCGGGCCCCGTTGGGAATCATCGCGATGGTCCCGGGGTGGTTCAAAATCAACAATTGGGCATTCCGGACGACACCGCAGCCGGGCCTCGATGGCCGCCAAGGCTTCCAGCCCCGCGGCAAAGCGCTGGGCGGATCAAGCGCCATCAACGCAATGCTGTATGTGCGCGGTCATCCCTCCGACTATGATGACTGGGCGACGTCTGGCGCGACCGGCTGGAGTTGGAAAGACGTCCTGCCCTATTTCAAGAAATCTGAAGGCAACCAGCGCGGCAGCGATGCGCTGCATAACGATGCAGGCCCGCTCCAGGTCGCCGACCAACTTTCGCCCAACGCCGTCTCATACGCCTTTGTCGAAGCCTGCGCCGAAAGTCAGGTGCGCCGCAATGAAGACTTCAACGGCGACATCCAGGAAGGCGCCGGGCTCTATCAGGTTACCCAGTTTCGCGGCGGGGCCAAAAATGGCGAGCGCTGTTCGGCGGCCGCCGCCTATCTCCACCCCGTCATGAATCGCAAAAACCTGACCGTCATCACTGGCGCGCATGCAACCAGCGTCACGCTCGACGGCAAACGCGCGACCGGGGTGACTTACCGAAAGCGCGGCAAAAGCCAGACCGTCGAGGCTAGCCGTGAAGTCGTGCTCAGCGGTGGCGCATTCAACTCTCCGCAATTGCTTCTGCTCTCTGGCATCGGCCCGGCCAGCGAATTGAAGCAACACGGCATCGCCGTTCGTCATGACCTGCCCGGCGTCGGCAAAAACCTGCAGGACCACCTCGATTTTATCCTCGCCTGGAAATCGCGTGACGCCAGCCTGTTTGGCGTGGGCCTCACTGGAACGATCAATCTCGTCAAAAGCATTTTGGGCTGGCGGCGTGACGGCAAGGGTATGATCTCTTCACCGGTTGCCGAGGGCGGCGCCTTCATAAAATCCGATCCGGGCGAAGCGCGCCCAGATCTGCAGGTGCATTTCTGTATCGGCATTGTCGACAAGCATGGCCGCAAGCTGCATCCAGGTTACGGCTTTTCCAGCCATGTTTGCGTGCTGCGGCCGCATTCGCGTGGCGAAGTCGGCCTGACGGACGCCAATCCACTCTCGCCGCCTCGCATCGACCCCGCTTTCCTTTCTGATGAGCGCGACACGGCCCTTTTGCTCAAGGGCGTGCGCAAGATGCGGCAGATACTTGGTGCGCCCGCGCTGGCGAAATACCGCAAGAGCGAAGTCTATATGTCTGGCGCGATCAGCGATGCGGAACTTTTGCAGCACATACGCGCACGCGCCGATACGATCTATCATCCGGTCGGCACCTGCAAGATGGGCACGGACGCTATGGCCGTTGTCGACCCGCAACTGCGGGTGCGCGGCATTGACGGCCTGCGCGTGGTGGACGCCTCAATCATGCCGACGCTGATCGGCGGCAATACCAATGCGCCCACCATCATGATCGCCGAAAAGGCAGCCGACATGATCCGGGCAGGTTAGACGCGACACGCCTGGCAATATTTTCGTTCCCAAAGTCACATTTTATGTATATACATAAAGTGATCGACTGGAGGACGACATGACGGTGATTTTCGCAAGGCAGGCTCTGCTCGCCAGCGGCTGGGCGAATGATGTCCGCATCGAGTTGAACGACGGGCGCATCTCCAGGATTGCGCCCGGCGTGCAAGCAACATCCGCCGACGAGACGCACGCGATCCTTGTGCCCGGCATGCCGAACCTGCACAGCCACGCTTTTCAGCGCGGCATGGCGGGCTTGGCGGAAACACGTGGCCCCGGCGCCGACTCGTTTTGGTCCTGGCGCGACGTCATGTATCGTTTTGCGCTATCGATGACGCCAGATCAGGTTGAGGCGGTAGCAAGCCAGCTCTATGTCGAGATGCTGGAGGCTGGGTTCACCCGCGTTGGTGAATTTCACTACCTGCACCATGACAAGGACGGAAATCCTTACGCCAACATCGCCGAGATGGCGGAGCGCATCGCCGCCGCGTCCTCCCAGACAGGCATCGCGCTGACCCTACTTCCGGTTTTTTACGCACATTCTGGATTTGGCGGTCAGGCGCCCAATGACGGCCAGCGCCGTTTTATTAATGATGTGAATCGCTTCGGGCGCCTCGTAGAGGCTTCACGCAAGGCGGTTGAGACTTTGAATCAAGCTGTGGTCGGCATAGCGCCGCACAGTCTTCGCGCCGCCACCCCCGGCGAATTGGCCGCCATTCTGCCATTGGCTGGCGGCGGCCCGATCCACATCCACATTGCCGAACAGGTCAAGGAAGTGGATGACTGTATCGACTGGTCGGGTGCTCGACCAGTTGAATGGCTGCTCGACAACCAGCCAGTCGACCAGCGCTGGTGCCTGATCCATGCCACCCACATGAACGGCGCCGAGACAAATGGAATGGCGCGCTCAGGCGCGATTGCGGGGCTCTGCCCCGTTACGGAGGCCAATCTTGGCGATGGAACGTTCCCCGCCAGCGTTTTCACCGAGGCTGGCGGCGCATTCGGCGTCGGCTCCGATTCGAACATCCTGATCGGCGTCGCAGATGAATTGCGTCAGCTCGAATATTCACAGCGCCTGGCGCACCGCGCCCGAAACCTGCTGGCCGCTCCCGGCCAGTCAAATGGCCGCAACCTGTTCGACCGGGCGCTGGCTGGCGGCGGCAGGGCTCTAGGCGCTGGCGGCGCCGGGCTTGCGAGAGGCGCTTGCGCCGACTTTGTCGCCCTTGACGCAAACCACCCTTCCCTAGCGGGCAAGCGGGGCGACCAGATACTCGACGCCTGGATTTTCGCCAACGGGGCGCCCGTCGATTCGGTCTGGGTCGGCGGCGAGAAAGTTGTCGAAAACGGCCGCCACAAGGGCCGCGATCGGATAGCAGAACGGTTCCGGCGCGTGATGGTGGAACTGGCCGCCGCTTGAGTGTAGGGAACGCCATGGCCATGCCCGACAATGCCGATGCGGTACCCGGCGAGGAAGAACCAACCTCGCTCTACCAGCGCATCCTCAACGATATTCGCGACAAGATCGTCTCGGGCGAATGGCCGCCGGGACACCGCATTCCTTTCGAGCATGAACTGACTATCGCCTATGATTGCTCGCGCATGACAGTGAATAAGGCGCTCTCCCAACTGGCGAAATCGGGACTGATCGAGCGCCGCCGGCGCTCCGGCAGCTTTGTGCGCCGGCCCCGCAGTCAGGCTGCAGTGCTCGAAATTCACGATATTCGCGTCGAGGTCGAGGCGCTCGGCCTTCGCTATCATTATGAGATCGACGCGCGCGAGGCGCGCAAGTCCAGCGCCGCAGACACAGAACTGCTCGGGCCTTCCCGCCCAAAGCAGATCCTCGCTCTCACTTGCCGGCACTTCGCCAGCGGCCGGCCGTTTTGTCTGGAAAGCCGGCTGATCAGCCTGGACGCCGTGCCCGAGGCTGCTGCCGAACCGTTTACAGAAATGTCGCCGGGTCCCTGGCTGATCAGCAGCGTGCCATGGCGCACCGCCGAACATCGCATCAGCGCCAGTTCGGCTGACGCCGCGACCGCAGCGGCGCTGGAGATGGAGCAAGGCGCACCCTGCCTCGTCATTGAGCGCCGCACCTGGAGCGCTGAATTGCCCGTCACCTACGCCCGTTTCACCTATGCCGCCGACAGCCATAGCGTCGTTGCGCGGTTCGAGCCGCGTTAGTGTCTCATGTATGTGAAGACAGTACAGCGGCAGTTGTCTTCGCCGCGCCAAGGCGCCAGCTTGATGTCAATTATCGATTCAGGAGGATCGCCCATGACGGAAACTGTCCGCTGGCGGCATATGTCCATCGCGCCGCGGGATGGAACCCGCATTCTGGTCACTACCAGGTCTGCCGAACAGGGCCCCTCAGAGGTCGATGTCGCCTACTGGGCCGGCGAAGACCAGCATGGTCTGGATGGCTGGCGCTCAGGCGATTCGCATCCGGGCCAGATCATCGGCTATGCGGAAACCGAGCTGAAATGCTGGATGCCGATGCCCGGGACAGAACGCGGGCTTGACCGGCCCGGCGCATGGCAGGGCACGGACGAAATGGAGCTCGACGGGTCTGGTATCTGACAGGCCCGCCGGGCTTCCGCAGTTCCGGCCTAAATCAGACCGCAGCGGTAACGATGATCTCGACCTTGTAGTCGGGCGTTGCAAGATCGGCGGAACCGGTGGCGCGGGCAGGCGCGTGGCCAGCGGGAACCCACTTGTCCCAGACCGCATTCATCTCGGCAAAGTCCTTCATGTCGGCCAGCCAGATGATCGCCTGCAGGATTTTGGTCTTGTCGGAGCCGGCCGAGGCCAGCAACCGATCAATGGAAGCGAGAATTGCGGCAGTCTGATCGGCCACCGGCTTGCCCGGCTCGCCGACCTGCCCGGCCAGATAGACGGTGTCGCCATGGATGACGGCCTGGCTCATGCGTGCGCCAACTTCAATGCGCTTGATTGTCATAAAGATCTCCTTCAGGTCAGAAACGGTTCGGCGACAAGCGCTCCACGATTGACAGCAGCGCGGCCTCCGGTTCGGCGCGCCTTATCAACTGTCCCGCCAGCCGTGACAAGGCCGGAGCCGTCTGAATGCCGTAGCCGCCCTGTCCGGCCAGCCAGAAAAACCCGTCCGCCGCCGCGCTGAACCCCGCTACCGGTGAGCGATCCGGCGCAAAAGACCGCAAGCCCGCCCAGCTGCCGTCTACCCGTGTAACCTCGTAAGTCGTCGCCTGGGCAAACCGGTCCAACCCCTCGGCCAGCACCATGTCATCGACACAAGCGTCGTGCGGTTCCACCGGGATCTCCTCCGACGGTGAAACATAAAGCTTCCCGGCCTCCGGCTTGGCGTACCAGCTTTCGGCGGAACCATCGACCAGCGGCCAGCGGGCACAGTCATGGCCGGGCGGGGCCGGCAGCACTGCAATCGAGCGTCGCATGGGCTGTATTCCCAGCGGCGTCTGACCGCAGCGCTCGGCCACGCCGTCCGCCCAGGCGCCAGCCGCGTTGACGACAACATCGGCCAGAACCTCGCCTTTCGGCGTTTCGATCCGCCATTTGCCGCCGCGCCGTTCAGCCCGCTCCAGCGGCGCATCGGTCATCAATTGCGTACCGCCAGCACGCGCCTTGCGCAGCCAGCCGTCAAACAGCGTGTTGACGTCGATATCCTGCGCATCATGTTCATAGGCCGCTGCGGCCAGTGTCTCGCGGCGCAGGATCGGAACCATCGCCACCGCCTCGTCGGGCGTTATCTGGCGCAGACCATCGGCTTGAGAAAGCAACTCCTCGTGATGCGCCAGACCCGCCTCATCAGCGGTAAAAAGCGCGCCGCGCTGGGAAATCAGCGGGTTCGGGAAAAGTGCGGCGTCTGGCCGGTCAAACAGCGGCGCCGAGGCGCCGTTCAGCGCCCTGATCACTGCATTGCCATAATTGCGCAGAAACAGCGCCATCGAGCGGCCGCTTGAATGATAGGCCGGGCGGCTTTCCTGTTCGAGCAGCAGCACGCGGAAATCGCTCGCCAGATCAGCCGCCAAGCCGACGCCCGCAATGCCTGCGCCAATGATGGCGATGTCGGTCTGAATTGATTCAGTCATTTGGGGCCCAAGATCAGGCGTCGCCACAGGCTGCGCATTGGCCGCGCATCTCGATCGTTGTTTTTGCTGCGTGGAAGCCGGATTTGCCGGCCCAACCCTTCAGTCGATGTTCGAGCTGCTGGTCGGAGAATTCATCTACCTGCCCACAAGTATCACAGATCGCAAATGCGACCAGCCCATGATGGTGGCCATGATCCTGGCAGTCGTCACAATGAGCGCAGGCAATAAAGGCGTTCAGGCTTTCCAGCCGATGTACAAGCCCCGACTCCTGGAGTTTGTCCAGGGCCCGATAAACCTGAAGCGGCGCGCGAAACCCGTCGCCGCGCAATTGGTCAAGCACAGCATAGGCGCTGAGTGGCGCTGCAGCCCGCGTCAGCACCGAGAATACAAGCGCCTGATTTTTTGTGAGAGGTTCGGCCATAGCTGGTTTCACGGTTGACGAACGTAATAACATAACATAGTCACGTAATAACATTACAACACGTTCAGCCAGAGCGAAAGTCCTGGTCTTTTGCACGGAGCCATTCTCTCATGAAGCCGATTGTCCGCTTCGACAATCTAACTTTGGGCTATGGCAGCCACGCGGCGGTTCATCACCTGTCGGGACCGCTTGCGGCAGGCTCGCTTACGGCAGTGCTGGGCGCTAATGGATCGGGTAAATCCACCCTGCTAAAAGGCGTCGTTGGCCTTATCAAGCCCATGGACGGGTCGGTTAAGATCGCACCCGAAACGCGCATCGCCTACCTGCCACAACAATCTGAGATCGACCGCAGCTTTCCAGCCCGGGTCATAGATCTGGTTGCATTGGGGCTTTGGCCGTCACGCGGTCTGCTTGGCCGCCGCACGGCCGAAGACAATGCGCGGATCGCCACCGCGATCAGGGCTGTTGGTCTGACCGGATTTGAGACACGACCGATTGACACGCTGTCAGGCGGGCAGATGCAGCGCGCTCTGTTTGCCCGCGTTATGTTGCAGAACGCCAGCCTGATCCTGCTCGACGAGCCCTTCAACGCCGTCGATCAGCGCACAATTACCCACCTTCTGGCGATTATTGCCGCCTGGCGCGATCAGGGCCGTACAATCGTCGCCGTGCTGCACGACTTTGATATGGCGCGGCAGCACTTTCCACAAACCATGCTGCTTGCCCGCCGGCCTGTCGCCTGGGGCGCGACCGCAGATGTCTTGACCCCGGCCAATCTTGAACAGGCGCGCACCTTTGACGAAGCCTGGCAAGATGACGCGCCATGGTGCGGCGAAGAGGAAGCCGGGTCACATCAACATGGCGACAGCCACGAACATGCGCACGCACACACCCATCATGACGATGGCCGGCGCATGAACCCGGCTGCATAGCGCCGTCGTGAACGCTATGTATGATTTCCTCATCGCTCCCTTTGTCGAGTTCAACTTTATGCAGCGCGCGCTGGGCGGCGCGGTAATGTTGTCGATCTCGTCGTGCCCGGTTGGCGTCTTCCTGATGCTGCGGCGTATGAGCCTGGCTGGTGACGCGATCGCACATGCCGTGCTGCCGGGCGTCGCCGTCGGGTTTCTCCTCTACGGGCTGGAAGTTCTGCCCATGACGATCGGCGGCCTTGTCGCCGGTCTTGTCGTGGCGTTGGGCGCGGGCGCCGTGTCGCGCTGGACGATCTTGCGCGAGGACGCCTCAATGGCGGCTTTCTATCTGATTTCACTGGCCGCCGGCGTGCTGATCATTTCTCTGCGCGGCTCAAGCGTCGATCTTGTGCATGTCCTGTTTGGCACTGTGCTCGCGCTCGACAACGCCGCCTTGTCGCTGATCGCTGTGGTCACGATGATCACTCTTGTCGCCCTCGGGCTTTTCTGGCGCGCCTTGGTCGCTGAATCGCTTGATCCGCTGTTCTTGCGCTCCGTCAGCCGATGGGGTGGGCCAGTGCATTTCATCTTTCTTGGCCTTGTGGTGCTCAATCTCGTCGCCGGCTTCCAGGCGCTGGGCACTTTGCTTGCGGTCGGTTTGATGATGCTGCCGGCCGCAGCCGCGCGCTTCTGGGCCAATCGGGTCGAGACGATGGCTCTCCTATCGGTGGTCATCGGCATCGCTTCATCGGCCGCCGGTTTGCTCGCGTCATATCATGCAGCCCTGCCCTCAGGGCCGGCCATCATTTTCGCCGCTGGCGCGATCTACTTGTTTTCCCTCGCCTTTGGCCGGCGCGGTCTCATCGGCGCGCGCCTTAAGCCTGGCCGGCATCGCGCTGCCTGATCAAGCCGCTTTACTGAAAGGACATTGACCGTGATACGAACCCTTCCTGCGCTGCTGGCCGCCGCCCTTACTGTCTCAACACCGGCGCTCGCAAACGCGGCAGAGCCGCTCAAGGTCGTTGCGACTTTCTCGATCATCGGCGATTTTGCGAAGCAGGTCGGCGGCGACCTTGTCGAACTGACTACGCTGGTTGGCCCCGGCGACGACGCCCATGTCTATGAACCACGGCCCTCAGACGCCGTCGCCATGCAACGCGCGCAGGTAATCCTGGCCAATGGTCTCCATTTTGAGGGTTTTCTCGAACGGCTGGTCGAGACGAGCGGCGCAAAGGCCAGTGTCGCCTACCTGACCGACGGTGTTCAGACAAGGAAACTCGCCGAAGACGACCATGCTGAAGAGGATATCCATGCAGATGAGGATGGCCATGCGCATGAAGGCCACATCGATCCACACGCCTTCCAGTCGGCTGCCAACGCCAGAATCTACGTCCAGAATATCGCCAACGCCTTCTGCGCCGCTGACCCGGCGGACTGTGACGCCTACAAGGCCAATGCAGTTCGCTATTCGGCCAGTCTCGACGCTCTCGACGGCGAAATAAAGCAACTCATTGGGACAATCCCGCAGGACCGGCGCACCGTCATCACCTCACACGACGCTTTCGGCTATTTCGCCGATGCCTACGGGGTGCGTTTCCTGGCGCCGGAGGGCTTGTCGACAGATGCGGAAGCTTCGGCTGCCGACGTCGCCGCACTTGTCAGTCAGATTCGCGAAGACAAAGCTTCCGCAATCTTTGTCGAAAATGTAAAGAACGCTGCACTGATCAGGCAAATCGCTGCAGAGACCGGTCTGACGGTCGGCGGCACGCTCTATTCGGACGCATTGTCAGACGGGCCGCCGGCTGCGACATATATCGATCTGATGCGTCACAACGCGCACACGATCACAAGCGCGATTGTTGGCAGTTGACGCACCAGCCGGGCCCGCTACAACTCGCCCGCCCTATGGAGTTTATAATGCAATATCGCCAGATCGCCGACGACTATGCCGTTTCCCCGCAGATCAGCGCCGGTGAGGTCGCGGAGATAAAGGCCGCAGGATTCAAAAGCGTAATCTGTAACCGGCCCGACAATGAAGACCCCGGCCAACCATCGCATGGAGAAATCCAGAAAGCAGTCGAAGCCGCCGGCCTTGCCTTCAAATGGGTCCCGGTTATTTCCGGTCAGATGACGCCTGACAATGTTGCCGATCAGGCCGCCGCGCTTGACGAGCTCCCCGGTCCGGTCTTCGCCTATTGCCGCTCGGGCACACGTTGCGCCAATCTATACATGGGCATTCAGCAACTGAAGGCGTGAACGCCGCCACGGACTATACCAATGACCAATATGACAGTTTCAGAAGCCATCGACGCGATTTACGCGTCACTCAAGAACGACAACGAGGAACTCGACGCACAGATCGCCGCGCTCAAGGGCGCGATGGCGCGCGAGGGCGTCAAACAAGCAACCTTTGAAACCGGCAAGCTTGCCCAGGGCAATCGCCAGGGACGAAAGCTTATGCAGTCCTATTTCAGGAAAAAGGGCGTGACGGTCGCCTTCTCGTAGAGAGCTGCGTCGGGCTCGCCGCAATCGCGGCGCCGGTTAAAGCGGCAGTTCCGTCGTCTCTTTCAACGTTTCCAGAACGATCGCCGTCTTCACATGCTGCACGCTGTCATGCGGCAGCAGCACGCCGTTGACGAATTCTGACAGCGCTTTCAGGTCGCGTGTCACCACCTTGAGAATGTAGTCCATTTCGCCGGTCAGCGCGTGCGCCTCCAGCACTTCAGGCAACCGCGAAATCAAATCGCCAAAACGCCGGGCATTGTCGCGGTTATGCGTCGCCAACGTCACCGTTACGACATTCACCAGCCCGAACCCGAGCTTGTCACGGTTGAGGACCGCCCGGTAGCCGGCGACAAAACCCTCCTCCTCCAGTCGCTGACGGCGGCGTGAGCATTGGCTCGGCGACAGATTCACCCGTTCCGACAACTCATTATTGGTCAGCCGCGCATCTCCCTGCAGAAGCGCGAGAATTTTCCGATCAAATTGATCAATTACCTGAATATCTGTCATAACAGGACCATATCATGCACGCTTCGTGCACGAAAGCGACCTTTCGAGCACCCGAATGCAAGCACAGTGCGAAGCGATTCCGGTATTCTCCCGACAATCAGTTTGCCGAGGAGAAACGCCATGGGTCCCTTTCCGCACGACGCGCCGGTCGCAGAAATCAGCAAGGACAACCCCGCGGGTACGGATGGATTCGAATTCGTCGAATTCGCCCATAGCGAACCGCAGAAACTCCAAGAGCTGTTCACACGCATGGGTTACCGCCATGTCGCACAACACAAGACCAAGGCGATTTCCGTCTGGCGCCAGGGCGACATCAACTATCTGATCAATGCCGAGCCCGGATCGCACGCGATGAAATTTGTTGACCTGCACGGTCCCTGCGCGGCTTCGATGGCCTGGCGGGTGGTCGACGCAGAACACGCCTTCAATCATGCCGTCGCCAAGGGCGCGACCCCCTACGAGGGCTCCGACAAGGCGCTCGACGCGCCGGCCATTGTCGGCATTGGCGGCTCGCTGCTCTATTTTGTCGAGAAATATGGCGAAAAGGGCTCGGTCTATGAGGACGAATTCAACTGGACCGGAGCAAAAGATCCGAAGCCCACGGGCGTCGGCTTCTACTATCTCGATCATCTCACCCACAATGTCTATCGCGGCAACATGGACAAGTGGTGGGCTTTCTATCGCGACCTGTTCGGCTTCAAGCAGATCCATTTCTTCGACATTGACGGCCGCATCACAGGTCTGGTCTCACGCGCCATAACATCGCCTTGCGGCAAGATACGCATTCCCCTGAATGAATCGAAGGACGAGACCAGTCAGATCGTCGAGTATCTGAAGAAATATAAGGGCGAAGGCATCCAGCACATTGCCGTCGGCACTGACGGAATCTACGACGCAACTGACAGGCTGGCCAACAATGGGCTGAAATTCATGCCCGGTCCGCCAGATAATTATTATGACCGCTCCTATGTCCGCGTTGTCGGTCACGAAGAACCGGTCGCGCGCATGAAAAAGCACGGCATTCTGATCGACGGAGAAGGCGTGGTCGATGGCGGGATGACCAAAATCCTGCTGCAGATATTCTCCAAGACCGTCATCGGCCCGATCTTCTTTGAATTCATTCAGCGCAAGGGCGACGAGGGCTTCGGCGAAGGCAATTTCCGCGCCCTGTTCGAGTCGATCGAGGAAGACCAGATCCGGCGCGGCGTGCTGAGTCCGGAAGGCAAGGCGGCGTAAAGACAACATTGCGGCGCTTGTGGTTACGACCTAAATTATGGTCATAAGGAGCGTCGCGATGAATATTCCAATGGCGCAAGCCAAAGCGAAACTCGCCGAGCTCGTTCAGCGAGTTCAGGCCGGTGAGGAGATTAATCTGACCAAGCATGGCGAGATTGTCGCTGTGCTATCTGCGCCAAAGACTATCGGCGGGGCCAAGAGCTTGCTCGGCGCACTGGAGGGCCAAATTCGTATTGCCGACGATTTTGACGACCTCGGACCCGAATGGGACGAGTACGTCAGGTGACCGCTCGGTACCTTGTCGATAGCCATATCCTGCTATGGGCGCTCAACAACGACCGGCGGCTTTCTGAGAAGCATCGATCCATTTTCGTCAAAGGCGAAGACGTGGTCATCAGTGCTGTGTCGATACTGGAGATTGCCATCAAGCGGTCACTTGGCAAAGTTACTCTGGCAGTCGAACTCGTTCCGTTGCTGCGACAGCGAGGCATCCCGATCTTGGCGTTAAATGAAAAACACGCCGCCCGGGTTGAACACCTGCCCTTTCATCACCGCGATCCGTTTGATCGCGCATTGATCGCACAAGCCCAGGTGGAAGGGCTGACCCTGGCTACGACAGACGCCAACATACTTCGTTATGACGTGCTGCTCGCCTGAACCCAGTTGACCGCCACCGCCATGGCGATCATTCCCGCCAGGCAGATCAGCAGCAGCCGGTTCATCTGGCGCCGCAGGGCCTGCGTTTCGGGATCGCGCGCGACCTTCCAGTTGGTCACCGTGTGAATGATCTGCGCGCGCATCGGCAAGCCGGTGCGGTTGACCAGATCAGGCGACCGCTTCTCGATCCTGTAGCTCAGCCGGATCGCCTGGATGAACACGGCCAGCATGATCACCGACCAGACGCCGCTCAAAACATAAAACGTCGCACCCGGCACGCTCAGTCCGCTTCCAACTCGTAGCGCTCGACCGTCTGTTCGATCGCGCCGAAGATCGAGTGGCCTCTAGCGTCCTTCATTTCGATGCGGACGGTGTCGCCAAATTTCAGGTACGGCGTTGTTGGCTTACCATGTTCAATCGTCTCGATGGTGCGCAGCTCGGCAATGCACGAATAGCCGGCGCCGCCCTCGCCCACCGGCTTGCCTGGCGCGCCGTCGAGCTTGTTCGACACGGTGCCGGATCCAATGATCGTCCCGGCCGAAAGCGGCCGTGTCTTCGCCGCATGGGCGATGATAGCGGGAAAATCGAAAGTCATATCGACGCCAGCATTGGCCTTGCCAAACGGCTTGCCGTTGAGATCGACCAGCAGCGGCAGATGCAGCTTGCCTCCGTCCCAGGCCTTCCCCAACTCGGCAGGCGTTACTGCGACCGGCGAAAACGCCGATGACGGCTTGGACTGGAAGAAGCCGAAACCCTTTGCCAACTCGCCGGGGATCACGTTACGCAAAGAGACGTCATTGACCAGCATGATCAGCCGGATCGCCTCCGCCGCCTGCTCACTTGTCGCGCCCATGGGCAGGTCATCGACAATGACGGCGACCTCGCCTTCCATGTCTATGCCGAATGCTTCATCCGCCATGAGGATCGCGTCGCGTGGCCCTAAAAACGCGTCCGAGCCGCCCTGGTAGATCAAGGGGTCGGTCCAGAAACTGTCGGGCATCTCGGCGTTGCGCGCTTTGCGCACCAGCTCGACATGGTTCACATAAGCCGAGCCATCGGCCCACTGGTAGGCGCGCGGCAGCGGGCTTTCGGCGTCATGCTCATGGAAGCGGAGCGATGGAACCGCGCCATGATCCAGGCTCTCGGCCATCGCTTCGAGATGCGGCGCTACCCGCGCCCAATTGTCCAGCGCCGCCTGAAGCGTAGAAACCAGAAACGATGCGTCGGTATAGCGGGTCAGATCGCGTGAGACGACGACGAGTTGGCCGTCGCGCGTCCCGTTCTTGAGGCTGGCAAGCTTCATTTATTTCAGTTCCTCATGCATCGTTCGATGTCTCGACGACTCGTATAGCATTCACTTGAAACAGGTGGGTACTATTTCCGCCTTCAACGCCGCTGTCGCTTGCGGCTGGCTCGCCACCTTCGTGCGTCAGCTCCAGTCGCCCTCGACACTGCCGTTGAAACGCTTCTTCAGGTCCTTCCAGCAGTCCGTGTAGTCATCCTGAAGCGCGTCAGATTCGGCGGCGAACCGGGTCAGCATCTGGGGAAAGCGCGTCTCGAACATAAACGCCATCGTGTTGTCGAGCTTGACCGGCTTCAGCTCCGATTTTGACGCCTTTTCAAATCCTGGCGCGTCTGGCCCGTGCGCCAGCATCAAGTTGTGCAGCGAGACGCCGCCGGGCGTGAACCCCTCTTCCTTGGCGTCGTACTGGCCTTTCACCAGTCCCATGAACTCGCTCATGATGTTGCGATGATACCAGGGCGGCCGGAACGTGTTTTCCGCCACCAGCCAGCGCGGCGGGAAGATAACGAAGTCGATATTGGCGGTGCCTTCTTCGCCGCTTGGCGCAGTCAGCACCGTGAAGATCGACGGATCGGGATGATCAAACAGAATCGCGCCGACCGGCGAAAAGGTCGCAAGATCATATTTGTAGGGCGCGTAGTTGCCGTGCCAGGCCACGACATCCAGTGGTGAATGCCCGATCTCGGTCACATGAAACTCGCCACACCATTTGACTATCATACGGCAGGGCGTTTCCTTTTCCTCAAACCAGGCGACCGGCGTCTTGAAGTCGCGCGGATTGGCAAGGCAGTTGGCGCCGATCGGGCCCCGGTCGGGCATGGTGAACTTTGCGCCGTAATTCTCGCAGACATAGCCGCGCGCCTGCGCGTCCATCAACTCAACCTTGAACACCAGGCCGCGCGGCAGGATGCAGATCTCGCCGGGCTGCACTTCGATAATCCCCATCTCGGTCACAAAACGCAGGCCGCCGAGTTGCGGAACAACCAGCATTTCAGCGTCGGAATTGAAAAAGTGGTCGTCCACCATCGATTTGTTGGCAAGATAAACATGGGCCGCCATGCCCGACTGTCCAAGCGCATCGCCCGCCGTCGTGATTGTGCGCATGCCGGAGATCCAGTCGGTCGCTGCGTCAGGAATCGGAAACGGGTTCCACCGCAGCTGGCCGAGCGCCAGATCGTGATCGTTGACGTTCGGCGCTGTCTTCCAGTGCAGATAATCGACCCGTCTGAAACGGCCCGTGTGCTTGACGCTTGGGCGGATGCGATAGAGCCAGGAACGCTCATTCGTGCCGCGCGGCGCAGTGAACGGCGAACCCGACAATTGCTCGGCATAGAGGCCATAGGCGGGCCGCTGCGGCGAATTCATGCCCTGCGGCAAAGCGCCCGGCAGGCTTTCCGTTTCAAAATCGTTGCCGAAACCCGGCATATAGGACAACGCCATGACCTGCTCCCTTGACCGTTATTAGTTGCAGATGTAACTGTTGATTTTGTAACCATCAACGGAAAACAATGACTCAGCGACTAATGCTTGAACAATTTCTGCCGTACCGCCTGAACCGGCTGGCGGACACGGTCAGCCGCGAATTCTCGCAGCTTTACAGGGACCGCCTTGGCATCTCGCGGCCGGAATGGCGCACGCTCGCCACGCTGGGCGAATTTGGGACCATGACGGCGACCGAGATCGGCGCCCGTTCAGCTATGCACAAGACCAAGGTCAGCCGGGCTGTCGCCGCGCTTGAAGAGCGCAAATGGCTTTTGCGTACGCCTGACGAGAAAGACCGCCGGGTTGAGCGGCTTGAACTGACCAAGGCGGGCCACTGCGCCTACCAGGACATGGCTCCCATTGCGCTCGCCTTTCAGGCTGATCTGCTAGAGCGCCTCGGTGGGGCAGATGCTGAAACCCTGCTGCGCGCTGTTGACCGCCTGGAGCACTCGCTCGCCGGAAAACTCGATCTGTAACATCTGGACTGATGGCTGAGGGACAGCAACCGATTGAGAAAGCCCCGCAGCGTTGATATGACGCGGACAATCAAACCGCGCGCGCTTCGGACGATTACAGCCGCCATATCGTCAGGCGATCTATAGATCCCGCAAGACTGCGCCAAAGGAACAACCATGACCATTGCCAAAGAAACACAGAAACTTCTGAAAAAGCTTGGGGTCTCCGAGGCCGCCTACACCAAAGGCTCCATGCCGGCCTATTCTCCGGTCACCGGGGAGAAAACTGCGGACGTCAAAACCGTCACCGCTGCACAAACCAGCAAGGCTATCGAACTCGCCGACCAGGCTTTCAAGGCATGGCGGCTTGTGCCGGCGCCTCGCCGCGGCGAATTGGTCCGGCTGCTCGGTGAAGAATTGCGCGCCGCAAAAGCCGATCTTGGGCGGCTGGTTTCCATCGAGGCTGGCAAGATCCCGTCCGAGGGGCTTGGCGAAGTTCAAGAAATGATTGACATCTGCGACTTTGCGGTTGGCCTGTCGCGCCAGCTCTACGGCCTGACCATCGCCACCGAACGCTCCGGCCACCGTATGATGGAAACATGGCACCCGCTTGGCGTTGTCGGCGTCATCTCGGCCTTCAACTTCCCGGTTGCAGTCTGGTCGTGGAATGCGGCGCTGGCGCTGGTCTGCGGCAACTCGGTTGTCTGGAAGCCATCCGAAAAGACACCGCTCACCGCACTTGCCTGTCAGGCGATTTTTGACAGGGCGGCCAAGCGTTTCGGCGATGCGCCTAAGGGTTTGAGTCAAGTCATTGTTGGCGACCGCGCCATTGGCGAAATCTTGGTCGACCACCCCAAGGTCGCGCTGGTTTCGGCCACCGGCTCGACCCGTATGGGCCGCGATGTCGGTCCGCGCCTGGCCAAACGTTTCGCCCGCGCCATTCTTGAACTGGGCGGCAACAATGCCGGCATCGTCACGCCGACCGCCGATCTCGACATGGCGCTGCGCGCTATTGCCTTTGGCGCAATGGGCACTGCCGGCCAGCGCTGCACCACGCTGCGCCGTCTCTTCGTGCACGAAAGCATCTATGACGCGCTTTTGCCCCGTCTGAAGAAAGCCTACAAAAACGTCACGGTCGGCAGCCCGCTCACCACAAAGGCGCTGGTCGGCCCGCTGATCGACAAGGCGGCCTTTGACGGCATGGGCAAGGCTCTCGGCGAAGCGAAGGAACATGGCGGCAAGGTCACCGGCGGCGAGCGCGTCGAGACCGGCGCAAATGATGCGTTCTACGTGCGTCCGGCGCTGGTCGAAATGCCCAGGCAGGAGGGCCCGGTGCTGGAAGAAACCTTCGCGCCGATCCTCTATGTGATGAAATATTCGGACTTTGACGAGGTGATCGCCGATCACAACGCGGTGGCGGCCGGCCTGTCATCCTCGATCTTCACGCTGGATATGCGCGAAGCTGAACGGTTCCTGTCGGCCGATGGTTCGGACTGCGGCATCGCCAATGTCAATATCGGCACCTCGGGCGCTGAAATCGGCGGCGCCTTTGGCGGTGAAAAAGAGACCGGCGGCGGGCGTGAATCCGGCTCAGACGCCTGGAGGGCCTATATGCGCCGGGCGACCAACACGGTGAACTATTCGCGCGCCCTGCCACTGGCGCAGGGCGTCAGCTTCGATATCGAATAGGCATCAAACAAGCACATCAGACATCCAACGGGCGGGGATATTCCCGCCCGTCCAATTTTGGCCGGTGATGCATCAGATTCTCATCGGCTCAGCCGGGTCGACAGAATGATGGATGACAGAGTGCGCTCGACGCCATCCATCTCGCCAATAGCGTCAATGGCGGCGTCAAGGTCGGCCATCGACTGCGCCGCCAGTTCCGCGATCATGTCGAAGCTACCCGATACCGAATGGACGACCCGGACAGCCTCTATGGCCGCGAGCCTCGTCACGACCTGCTGCGTCAGTTTGGGCGAGACGGTGATCAACACGTGCGACTGAACCAGACTTTTCTCGTAATCAGCGCCAAGCTTCACCGAATATCCGGCAATCACGCCCTTGCGTTCGAGACGTTCAAGACGGCTCTGCACCGTCGTGCGCGAGATGCCCAAACGGCGCGCCAGTTCTGCGCTTGAGGCGCGCGCGTTTTCACGCAGCAGGTTTAGCAGGGCTTGATCCGGGTCACTCGTCATATCGTCAATCTGTTCGGCGATTCATTTGAAATTGAACGTCGTTTTGATAGAAATCAACCTGTTATTCGTCATGCGACCTGTCAAAACTCAAACCAAAGCTTAGATTGAACAGGAATGACCATGAAACAGGTTGTCGTTGCAGGAGCCGGCAAGATCGGCTCGACCATAGCGTCCATGCTGGCCCATACGGGCGATTATGCAGTGACGGTCATTGACCGCGATCAGCCGACGCTCGATGCGCTGGAAAAACATCCGCAAATCACCGCGCAGATTGTAGATATTGATGCAGCCACAGCGCTGGTAGATGTGTTGAAGGGCAAATTCGCCGTGATGAGCGCCCTGCCCTACCATTTGACCATCAAGCTGGCCGAAGCCGCCGCCGAGGCTGGCGTGCACTATATGGACCTGACCGAGGACGTCGCTTCGACGCGCAGGGTCAAGGAGATCGCCGCCACGGCCAAGACGGCGTTCATTCCGCAATGCGGCCTTGCGCCTGGCTTCATCTCCATCGTCGCCAATGATCTGGCCAAGCGCTTCGATAGTCTGGAGAGCGTGCGCATGCGGGTCGGCGCTCTGCCGCAATATCCGTCCAACGCCTTGAACTACAACCTGACCTGGAGCACGGACGGCGTCATCAACGAATATTGTGAGCCCTGCGAGGCGATCGTCGAGGGCGAACTAGTCGAGACGCCGCCGCTGGAAGAGCGCGAGGAATTCTCGCTCGACGGCATCACCTATGAAGCCTTTAACACATCCGGCGGTCTTGGCACGCTGGCCGAAACGCTGAAGGGCAAGGTGCGCACGCTCAACTACCGCACCATCCGCTATCCCGGCCACGCGGCGATCATGAAGGCGCTGTTGAACGATCTCGGCCTGCGCCACCGGCGCGACGTGCTCAAGGACATTCTGGAAAAGGCGCTGCCGGCAACCTTTCAGGATGTCGTCGTCATCTTTGTGACGGTCAGCGGCCGCAAAAGCGGCCGGCTGATCCAGGAGACCTACGCCAACAAGGTCTATTCCAAGCGCGACGAAAATGGCGAAGTACACAGCGCGATCCAGATCACCACTGCATCGGGCATCTGCGCGGTGCTTGATATGCTGGCCGATGGCAAGCTGCCAGCCACGGGTTTTGTGCGCCAAGAGGAAATCAGCCTCGACGCTTTCCTTGCCAATCGGTTCGGCAAGGCTTACGCCCAACGCGAAGTGGTTGGGCACTAAGGACTCAGGAGGTCGAACGGCACGGTGGGGGTGCGACGCAGGCAACCGGCAGTATTTCGGCGCTCACGCGCTCTCACAAGCGCCCGGCTATGGCGTCCGCGTCTGGTGTTCTGGTTCGGCGCGTTGGCGATTGGCGCCACCAGTGCGGCTTTCGCCTGGCTGGCGGACGCCGCGCAGCATCTTTTTCACAGCGCAACGACCGGGCCGGGCTGGCGTCAGTTCATTCCGCTGGTCCTTACGCCCGGTGGATTTGTGTTGTGCGCATGGCTGGCCTTTCGCGTCTTGCCCGGCTCGCAAGGCAGCGGCATCCCCCAGGCGATTGCGGCGCGCCACCTGCGTGATGACAAGGAGCGGCAGGGTTTCCTTTCAATCAGGATGGCGTTCGGCAAGATCGCGCTGACTGTCGCGGGTCTTCTATGCGGCGCATCCATCGGACGCGAGGGGCCAACGGTGCAGGTCGGCGCATCCCTCATGCTGCAGGCCGCGCGGCTCGGTGGCATGGCGCAGGCTCGCGGCCTGATCCTCGCGGGCTCGGCCGCAGGCATTGCAGCTGCCTTCAATACGCCGCTTGCCGGCATCGTCTTTGCGATAGAGGAAATGGGCCGCGCCTATCAGGCTCGCACCAACGGCCTTGTCTTGTCGGCGGTCATCATCGCGGGTCTGGCTTCGCTCGCACTGGTCGGCAACTACACCTATTTCGGCGTAACCGGCTCCAAGCCAACCGGCTGGCAGGATTGGGTCACGGTCGCCGCTTGCGGGGTGATCGGCGGCGGTCTTGGCGCTGCGTTCAGCACGCTGACACTCAAGATCACCCGGCGCATCAGGCGCTGGCGCACTGACACGCCGCAAACGCGGATGATCCTCGTCGCAGCAACCGCCGGACTAATCGTGGCGGCTATCGGCGTCGCAATGGGCGGCGCGACATTCGGCACCGGCTACGATCAGGCGCGCTCCGCCATTGAAGGCCACGCGCTTCCTGTCTGGTTCTTCGCCGGTAAGTTCATCGCCAGCCTTGCCTCGACTTTGGCTGGCATTCCAGGCGGGCTGTTTGCGCCATCGCTCTCGGTTGGCGCGGGGCTCGGCAGCGCCATTGGCGAATTGACCGGCGGCGATATCGGGCTGGCCGCGGTTCTGGGCATGGCGGGATATTTTGCGGGCGTCGTTCAGGCTCCGATGACGGCTTTTGTCATCATTCTCGAAATGACCGGCGGGCACGGCAATGTGATCCCGCTAATGGTCGCCTCCATGCTGGGCTATGGCACCTCGCGGCTTTTCTCACCCGAACCGCTTTATCATGCGCTGTCGCGGCTGTTCATTGCCGATGTGCTGCGCAAACGGCGCGCGGAGGCCACGCAGGTTTCAGAACCTTCTGCTCAAAAAACGTGATCCTTTCAGGCCAAACCGCCAGGGAAGGTCGGCGGCCTTGGTAATCCCTATCCGCGGACCGATGGCGACGTCGATACCTGACGAAGCCGCCCGCAACTCAAGCGGCTTTTCGTCAAGCGGCAGGCCGTTCAGCGCCGGGCCAACACCGAGCGCCTGTGCCAGTTTACCGGGCCCGGAGCAGAGATTGCGTGGGTTGGTCTGACTTCGGCGCTCGATCATCTGGTCGATGCCGTCAGTCGGCTCGATTGCGCGGATCAGCACCGCCCCTGCTTCCGCGCAAGTGAAGTTCAGGCACCAATGCACGCCGTAGATAAAATAGACGTAAGCCAGACCCGGCCCGGCAAACATTGGCTGATTGCGTTTGGTCGGACCGGGAAAGCTGTGTGAAGCTGGATCGTCGCGTTGATAGGCTTCTGTCTCGACAATCAACCCGCCAACGCCATCGATCAGCAGCGTTGCGCCTATCAGGTCCGGCGCGACAGCGAGGGCCGGACGGGCGAAGAAATGTGCTGGCATTGAAAAATGACCGGTCATTATGTACATTCTGACCAGTGAGCATGAGTTACAAACCGATGAAAACTATTCAAGCGACTGATTTGAAGGCAAATCTCTCGGCGGTGCTTGGAGATGTTGAGCGAGGCGAGACCATCGACATCACCCGGCATGGAAAGGCTGTTGCCCGGTTGGTCCCCCTCAATGACGAATATGCCGACCGCCGGCGTGCGATCGAAGCGCTGCGGGAATGGCGCAAGACACTGCCCCGCACGGGCATCACCGTCGAAGACATTCTCTCCGCCCGTGACGAAGGTCGCAAATAGGGTGAGCGTTGTTATCGACTCGTCCGTTGCAGTCTGCTGGTTTCTGCCCGATGAATATTCGTCACTCGCGAACAAGGCGCTTGATCTCGTTGAGCATGGAAGGATGTTTGCACCAATTCTGCTTCGGTATGAGTTGCAGAATGTGCTGCTGATGAATGAGCGGCGAGGCCGCATCGCGCCAACACAAGTCGAGACAGGTTTTCGCCGTTTCATGGCGCTACCCGCCACCTATCTCTTCGATTTCGAACCCGTTTTTGCTGCAGGAATCGTGCGGCGGCACGCCCTTTCTGCCTACGACGCCGCGTATATTGACGTCGCTCTTCGGCGAGGGTTGCCGATTGCAACGCTGGACAAACGCCTTTCTCAAGCTGCGATCGCAGAAGGCATCGAGATCATCCACCCCTGACCTCACCAGTCCATCACCACCTTGCCGGAATTGCCGGAGCGCATGGCGTCGAAACCAGACTGATAGTCGTCAATGCCGATGCGATGGGTAATCAGCGGCCTGACGTCCAGCGGCCCCTGCACGAGCGCAATCATCTTGTACCAGGTCTCGAACATCTCGCGGCCATAGATGCCCTTCAGGTGCAGCATCTTGAAGATGACCTTGTTCCAGTCGATGGAAAAACCGGTCGGCGCGATGCCGAGAATGGCGATCTTGCCGCCATTGTTCATCGTGTCGATCATGTCGCGGAAGGCAACCGCCGATCCGGACATTTCGAGTCCGACATCGAACCCCTCCTTCATGCCCTCCTGATCCATGACGTCGCGCAGTTTCTCTTTCGATGCGTCGACGACGTGATGCACGCCCACCTTACGGGCAAGGTCGAGCCGGTATGGATTGATGTCGGTGATGACGACTTTTCGAGCGCCAACACATTGGGCGACCAGCGCGCCCATGATGCCGATCGGGCCGGCGCCAGTGACCAGCACATCCTCGCCGACGAGATCAAACGACAGGGCGGTGTGCACCGCATTGCCCAGCGGATCAAAAATCGCGGCGACCTCGTCCGGCACATCATCGGGGATCGGCACGACATTGTGCTGTGGGATGGCGACGTATTCGCCAAAGGAGCCGGGACGGTTGACGCCGACGCCCAGCGTATTACGGCACAGATGCCCTCTGCCTGCGCGGCAGTTGCGGCAGTGGCCGCACACAATATGCCCTTCGCCCGAGACGCGCTGGCCAACCTTGTATTCGGTGACGGCGACGCCGACATCGGCCACCACGCCGACAAACTCGTGGCCCGTCACCATCGGGACAGGCACGGTCTTTTGCGCCCACTCATCCCAATTGTAGATGTGGACATCGGTGCCGCAGATGGCGGACTTCTTGACCTTGATCAGCACGTCATTGGGACCGATTTCCGGCACCGGCACGCGCTCCATCCAGATGCCCGGTTCGGCTTTGGCCTTTACCAGCGCCCGCATCATGTTGGACATGGAATTCTCCTGATTTCTAGTCCGTTTGGACACTTATGGTTTGACGTGGCGCGAGCCGGATTTCGATGCTGAACAGAAGAAAAGCGCAAGGCGGAATCGAAGTGCCCACACGATCCAACGGCATTCTGAACGGAATCTCCACGCTTTTATAGCCAACTTGTTACGCCCACTAACGGGCAGGCGAAAGTGGAGCCCCGGTTGACCAACGCAGACAGTGAAGCGCCAATGACGATTGAGATGAGCGCGCCGAATTTCTTGCGCGTCCTGTTCATTGCATTTGGCGTCTTCGCCATGGCAATCTCGGTTTGGGAACTCGGACGGGGCGTTTGGCCACCAAATATTTTCAGCCCGTTCTTCCTTTTTATCATCATCGGCGCAGCGTCGGTCGGCTGGCCGATGATGACGGGCGCGCTGTTCATCACCAACGACATCTGGACTGTCGAAAAAGACAAGCTCACCATTGAGCGGAAAAACTGGTTCAAGGCAGAGAAACTGGTCTTCAGCGCATCCGACATCGAGCAGTTCAATATCGTCGAGGTTGGGGCCATGGAAGGCGACAACACCTGGAAGGTCGTAATGTGGGTGCGCGGCTGGAAAAAGTTCGAGACCTATGAATTCGGATCCAAGGCCGCAGCGGAAAAGATGCGCGACCAGATCAGAGCAAGACTGCGCGGTGACCCGGTCAGCGAATAACCCCCAGCTCTTTCCCCACCTCGCCAAACGCCTCCACCGCCCGGTCGATATCTTCGATCGAATGCGCCGCCGACATCTGGGTTCTGATCCGCGCCTGTCCCTTGGGCACGACGGGGAATGAAAAACCGATCACATAGATGCCGCGCTCCAGCATTTGGGCCGCCATCTGTTGCGCAAGCGCGGCGTCGCCCAGCATGACCGGAATGATCGGGTGGTCAGCGCCGGCGAGCCGGAAGCCAAGTTTGGTCATCGAAGAGCGGAAGCGTTGGGCGTTGGCGACCAGCCTGGCGCGC